>Ga0209758_1000130_pt1 | contig 184456 bp, 156 predicted proteins | sample AraplaMF_Col_mMF_FD_184258 | JGI IMG/M metagenome (GOLD analysis project Ga0209758, IMG submission 184258) | Arabidopsis root microbial communities from the University of North Carolina, USA - plate scrape MF_Col_mMF (SPAdes) (version 2) | ecosystem: Host-associated > Plants > Roots >...
GACGTCTCGCCGGAGGCGCAGATTTTCAGCGAAGAGATTTTTGGGCCGGTCGCGCCAATCTTCCGGTTCGAGACGGAGAGCGAAGCGATCGAACTTGCCAACAGCACGCAATTCGGACTTGCCGCATACTTCTACGGACGCGACATTTCCCGGGTTTGGCGGGTGGCGGAAGCGCTGGAGTTTGGCATTGTCGGCATCAATGAAGGGATCATTTCGACGGAGGTCGCGCCCTTCGGCGGCGTCAAGGAGAGCGGCAACGGCCGCGAAGGCTCGAAATACGGCATGGATGACTATCTCGAAATTAAGTACCTCTGCATGGGCATTTGAGACCGGTTAGCGTGTCTTTCCGGCGCCTCCCCGGCGCCGGCAAGGCAACATAGGAGAACCCTATGCCGCTTTTGCGGAAAAGCGCTTGAACACCGCGCTCGCATTCACGCCGCCGAAACCGAAGCCGTTGGTGATCGCGTAATTCATGAGCATCGGCCGGGCCACGTTTGCGACAATGTCAATTCCGTCGCTGGCGGGGTCGGGCGCATTGAGGTTCAAGGTCGGCGGCGAAATCTGGTCGCGAAGCGCCATGATCGTAAAGATCGCTTCCAGTCCGCCGGCTGCCCCGAGCAGGTGGCCGGTCGCGGATTTAGTCCCGCTCACGGCCAATTCCGGGGCTTCACCGAATACGCTCCTGATGGCCTCGATTTCCCCGCGGTCCCCGATCGGTGTCGAGGTCGCATGCGCATTCAGGTGCTGGATATCGCGCGGAGAGATCCCGGCTTGTTTGATGGCGATCTGCATGGCTCTTGCGGCGCCCGCCCCATCCTCGGGGCCGGAGGTTATGTGGTGAGCGTCGGCCGTCGTGCCATAACCGACCAGTTCGGCGAGCGGCTCGGCGCCGCGCGCGAGCGCATGGCTGAGTGACTCGATGACCAGGATGCCCGTGCCTTCGCCCATGACGAACCCGTCGCGCAGCATATCGAACGGCCGCGATGCCAGTTCGGGAGTGTCGTTAAACCCGGCAGACAGGGAGCGGGCGGCGGCAAAGCCTCCAAGGCTGACGATATTCATGCAGGCTTCCGTCCCGCCGCAAACGGCGATGTCGACCTCGTTCGCACGTATGAGCCTGGCCGCGTCGCCGATGGCTTGAACGCCTGCGGCGCATGCCGTGACGGGCGCTCCGATCGGCCCCTTGAAACCATGGCGGATCGAGACTTGGCCCGCCGCCAGGTTGACCAGAAACGACGGAATGGTGAAGGGCGACAAGCGCCGCGGTCCCTTCTGGTCGACAGTCCGGACCGCGTCCGTTATGGCGGGAAAACCGCCGATCCCCGAGGCGATGACCGTTGCCGTCCGAAGGCGATCCTCTTCCGAAATGGGCTTCCAGCGCGCCTGCGCAAGCGCCTCGTCAACCGCGGCAAGCGCAAACAGAATAAAGCGATCCACCTTGCGCTGATCCTTTGGCGGCAAGACGCGATCGGGATCGAACCCGGCTTCCGCGTCCTCGTCGATGGACGGGACCACGCCGCCGACCTTGGCGGGAAGATCGCCGACGACCTCATCGGGGAGGCGGCGAATGCCGGACCGGCCGGCCTTGAGCCGCGCCCATGAGCTGGAAACATTGGCACCGAGGGGGCTAAGCGCGCCCATGCCCGTGACGACGATACGACGCATGACGACTCCAAGGATTTCTGTTTGCGAGATCAGGACGACACGCCCTGATCTCCGTCGAGAGGTGCAAGGCGCGCGACCTCGTTGGCAGCCGCCTCAAGCAGGCGATCCGACATGTCCGGGTCAGTCATGATCCTCGAAAGCGTGACCGCGCCTACCATAAGGGACAACACCACCATCGCCTTTTCATCGGCCCCGGGCTTACCGTCTTCCGGCATCAATTCCTCCAGGACCTGCAAGTGGGCCTTGATCCCATCCTGGAAAGGCGTTCGAACCTCGGAGCTCTGCCGGGCGGCGTCCGAGCCGAGCGCGACCAGGGGGCATCCATCGCTGGTGTCGTCGCGATGGCCGGCGGAGAGGTAGAGATCGACGACCGCGCGCAACGGATCCGAACTCGAAGCGGCGACGGAAGACCATCGGCGCGTCGCGCTTTCCATCGCGCGCCTGGAAGCAAGCGCTGCGAGGTCGTCCTTGGATTCGAATTGCTTGTAGAAGCCGCCCTGGGTGAGGCCGGCCCCCTTCATCAGGTCTTTGAGACCGATGCCGTCAAAGCCGTGCTCTCGAAAAAGGCGGCTTGCCGCGTTGATCACCGCTTCCCGGTTGGCCTCGGCCTGGGCTCGACTGACTCTCATTCGCGTCTCCTTTAGATTTCGATTGACATCTATATACGTTTTAGAGTTAGATCGCAATCTAATTCGAACGCATCGACCGTCAAGAAGGGTCATCACATGAAAACGAAGTTTCTTCTCTCCTCGGCGGTCCTCATTGCCGGCGCCGCCACGGCAGTAGTTTTCTTTTGGCCGACCGAGAAAGTTTCGGCGGCTGCCGACCCTCGCACGGCCGTTCCGTTTGTAAGCGTCGTCAAGGCAAAGACACCGGATACCGTTGCCAGAAGCTTTACCGGGACGATTGCGGCGCGCGTCCAGAGCGACCTCGGCTTTCGGGTACCCGGCAAGATTATCGAACGGCTGGTGAATCTCGGTGACGAGGTGAAGGCCGGGCAGCCCCTGATGAAGATCGACGAGACGGATCTGCGCCTCGCGCTGACCGCGAAACGCAATGCCGTAGCGGCTGCCCAGGCGGCATTCGTTCAGGCACAGGCGGACGAGAAGCGATTTGCCGCCCTGGTCAAAACCCTGGCTGCTTCCACCCAGCAGTATGAGAGGTCCAAAGCTGCGCTGGACACGGCCACTGCGCAACTCGCCGCAGCGAAAGCCGAGGAAAAGGTAGCCGAGAACGAGGCGACTTACACGGTCCTGCTGGCAGATGCTGACGGAACCGTCGTCGAAACACTGGGCGAACCGGGACAGGTGATTGCAGCCGGCCAGACAGTCGTCAGGCTGGCCCAGGCCGGGGCGCGAGAAGCGCTGGTGTGGGTGCCGGAAAATCTCAGGCCCGAGATCGGCGCGATCGCTCAGGCCACCATCTACAGCCGAGATGCCGAAGACAACGCGGTGCTTCGTCAGATCTCGGCCGCCGCAGACACGCGCACCCGCACCTATGAAACCCGGTGGGTCCTGCAAGGCGGTGCCGCCGCAGCGCCGCTCGGCGCGACGGTCACGATCAAGATCCCCAACAAGAATGCGCAATCCCATGCCGAGGTGCCGGTGGGTGCTATCCTGGACGACGGTATCCGTACCGGCATCTGGGTCGTAGACGAGAAGTCGTCGGCCGTTCACTTCCGGGAGCTGAAGGTTGAGCGGCTTGGCGAAGAAGATGCGATCGTTTCAGGCCTGAAGCCGGGAGAGGCTGTCGTCGCGCTTGGCGCGCATCTCCTCACCGATGGCGCGACGATCCGGACCAGCGTCGAAAAAGCAGAGGCGGCCAAGTGATGAGCTTCAATCTTTCCGCGCTCGCCGTCCGCGAGCGGGCCGTCACCCTCTTTTTCATCATTCTTCTGGCAGCAGCGGGGGTATACGCCTTCCTCAGCCTCGGACGCGCGGAAGACCCGTCTTTCACCATCAAGACGATGACCGTCACGAGCGTCTGGCCGGGTGCAACCGCGCGGGAGATGCAGGATCTCGTCGCGGAACCGCTCGAGAAACGCATTCAGGAACTCACCTGGTACGACAGGGTGGAGACGACGACACGTCCGGGCTACGCGTTCCTGACCGTGACCCTTCGGGACGATACGCCGGCGAGTGCGGTCGAGGGAGAGTTTTACCAGGCACGCAAGAAACTTGGCGACGAGGCAAGAAACCTGCCGCGCGGTGTCTTCGGTCCTTTCGTGAATGACGAATATTCCGACGTCAGCTTCGCCCTCTATGCCCTGAAAGCCAAGGGCATGCCGATGCGCGATCTCGTTCGCCAGGCGGAAACGATCCGGCAGGACCTTCTGCATGTGCCGGGCGTGAAGAAGATAAACATTCTCGGCGAGCAGCCCGAACAGATCTTCGTCGAATTCTCTTTCGCCAAGCTCGCCACGCTTGGCGTCTCGGCGCAGGATATCGCGTCCGCCCTTCAGAACCAGAACACCGTTACACCCGCCGGCTCCATAGATACCCGCGGCCCGCAGGTCTTTATCCGTTTTGACGGCGCCTACAATAATATCCAGGCAATCGCCGATACCCCGATCGTCGCAGGTGGGCGAACGCTGAAACTCTCCGATTTCGCCGATATCCGTCGCGGCTACCAGGATCCAGCGACCTATGTCATCCGTCATGAGGGCGAGCCTGCCATCATGCTTGCTGCCGTGATGCAGTCGGGTTGGAACGGTCTCGAACTCGGCAAGGCGCTCGAGGAAAGATCGGCGACGATCGCCCAGTCGCTGCCTCTTGGCATAACCTTGGCAAAGGTCAGCGACCAGGCCGTCAACATCCAGGAAGCCGTCGGCGAATTCATGATGAAGTTCGCCATGGCGCTCGGCGTCGTGCTGTTCGTCAGCCTGATTGCTCTGGGCTGGCGCGTCGGCATCGTTGTTGCGCTTGCCGTGCCGCTCACGCTCGCCGTGGTCTTCCTGATCATGCTCGAAACCGGCCGCTTCTTCGACCGTATCACGCTTGGCGCGCTCATCCTGGCGCTCGGCCTTCTCGTCGATGACGCCATCATCGCCATCGAGGTGATGGTGGTGAAGATGGAAGAGGGCATGGACCGGATCAAGGCGGCCGCCTATGCGTGGAGCCATACCGCGGCCCCCATGCTCTCGGGCACGCTCGTCACCATCATCGGCCTGATGCCGGTAGGCTTTGCCAAATCGACGGCCGGTGAGTATGCCGGCAACATCTTCTGGGTCGTCGGTTTCGCCCTGGTTGTATCCTGGATCATCGCGGTCGTGTTCACGCCCTATCTTGGCGTCAAGATGTTGCCCGACATCAAGCCTGTCAGCGGCGGGCATGGCGCCATCTACGGGACGCCGAACTATCAGCGCCTTCGTTCGGTGATCAAATTCGCTGTCCGGCACAAGTTCATGACCTGCGCCATCGTCGTGGTGGTGATGGGCATTTCCGTCGTGGGCATGGGCGGCGTGAAGCAGCAGTTCTTCCCCACGTCCGACCGTCCCGAAGTCCTGGTCGAGGTGCGCCTGCCCGAAGGCACGAGCATTGAGACCACCACCGCTACGGTCGAAAAGGTCGAGCGCTGGCTGCAGGCGCAACCCGAATCGAAGATCGTTACCAGCTATATCGGGCAGGGCGCGCCGCGCTTCTTCTTTGCGATGGCCCCTGAACTGCCGGATCCGGCATTCGCCAAGATCGTTGCCCTCACGCCTGATGCCGAGGGCCGTGAAACGCTCAAGCATCGCTTGCGTGCGGCAATTGCCGACGGTCTCGCGCCGGAGGCATCGGTCCGGGTCACGCAGCTTGTATTCGGGCCCTACACTCCGTTTCCCGTCGAGTTTCGCATCAAGGGACCTGATCCCGAGAAGCTCTATCAGATCTCGGAACAAGCCCTTGCGATCATGAAGACGGTACCGGATGTGCGCCAGGCAAACCGCGACTGGGGTAACCGCACGCCTGTCGTCCGCTTCATCCCGGATCAGGAGAGGCTGAACCTCATTGGCCTGTCACCCGCGGAAGCCGGGCAACAGCTGCAGCTGCTGCTGAGCGGCGTCCCGATCACGCAGGTTCGCGAGAACATCCGCAATGTCCCGGTCGTGGCGCGCAGCGGCGGCGAAAATCGCCTCGACCCTTCGAGGTTGTCGGACTTCTCGCTCATCAGCCGCGATGGTCGGGCAATTCCGCTCGATCAGATCGGTCATTCGGAGGTCAGCTTCGAAGAGCCGATCATGAAGCGCCGCGACCGCACCCCGGTCATCACTATCCGGTCGGATATCAATGAGGCGACACAGCCGCCCGAAGTGTCCCAGGCGGTCATGCACGCCCTGCAGCCCTTGATCGCATCGCTGCCTGTCGGCTACCGGATCGAAATGGGCGGCAATATCGAGGAGTCGCTCAAGGCGAACGTCGCACTCGTCAAGATCTTCCCCTTGATGATTGCCGCGATGCTGATTGTCATCGTCCTCCAGGTTCGCAGCCTTTCGACCATGACCATGGTCATGTTGACGGCTCCGCTCGGCCTTGCCGGCGTGGTGCCGGCACTGCTCCTCTTCCATCAGCCCTTCGGCTTCAACGCCATTCTCGGTCTGATTGGCCTCGCCGGGATACTGATGCGCAACACGCTCATTCTGACGGAGCAAATCAAGGAGAACCAGGCGGCAGGTCTGGACGACTATCACGCCGTCATCGAAGCGACCGTGCAACGAACCCGTCCGGTTATCCTGACGGCGCTGGCAGCTGTTCTCGCCTTCATTCCGCTGACCCACTCGGTCTTCTGGGGTTCGATGGCCTACACGCTGATCGGCGGCACCGCCGTCGGCACCCTGATGATCCTGTTGTTCCTCCCCGCACTTTATGCGGCCTGGTTCCGGATCAAGCCGACAGAAGACGAGGAGCATCCCAGCGATCACGCGGAGGAACCGGAACTGCCATTGCGGCTGGCTGCAGAATAAGGCTCGAGCGCCATGTTGTTGTGCACTTGAAGGGTAACCCGATGAAAAACATGACGGAGGCGTCGTCTCCAGCGATAGACGATGTCGAAACCGACCTGGCTCGGGAAAAGATCCTGGATGTGGCGGAGAAGCTCCTCCGCCACATCGGCCACCGCAAGATGACGCTGGCGGATATCGCCGACGATCTCGGCATCAGCAGGGCAAATATCTACCGGTTCTTCCCCACGCGAGCCTCGGTTGATCAGCATCTCTATGTGCGATTTGCAGCCCAGACCGTCAAAATTGTCCGCGAAATCGCCCAGAAGGACGCAACGGCTCACAGTCGGCTTGCATTGATCCTCGAAACCGCTCATCGGCAGTGCCGGCGGTGGATACACAGCGACAGGAACGTGCACGCGCTGTTCGCGGCGGCCGCAATGGAGAACTGGCCGGTCGTCAGCCAGTTTTCCGATGAATTGACCTCGATACTCGAGACGGTCATCCGGGATGCGCAGGCAACGGCTGAACTGCAGATCGGCGATCCCTCCCAGGCGGCACGCGCCGTTCTCGCCTGCATGATTTCATTCGTGCATCCGGTCCTGGTCGAACAACGAATGGCCGACGAGCAGGATATCGAAGCGGATCTCCAAACGCAGATCAGCTTCATCGTCCAGACTTTCGGAAAGCCGCCAAAAGCGAAAGGCCCTCTCAGCCGATATCCCGGATGAGAGCGTGGTCACAAACACCGAATTGGCCTTGAGGTCATACCGCGGCGCATTTTTTTCACCTACGCGGTTCAATTCCGGCAACACTGTACATGGTGCCCATGATCCGTGGCTGAAAAGATCGTCAACGTCATCAATGGGCTTGTCCAGGCCGTCCAGCATCACCGAGCACAACTGACGCCTTGGCGCGGAACGGCAAACCGCCGTTCGGCCCAGGCCCCTCCAGTCACGCCGATCGCGCAGCAATATGGAAAGTTTTTTTCATGCACCGGGATCGTCAAATCGTCACGGCGAGCATCCGCGGTGACTAAACGATGGGCGCCCGCGTTACCTGCCGGTGCCGATTTTTCACAGGCGAAGATGCTTTTTTTGCCTTTGCCCCAGGCTCGAAAGCCGCGGATCTCATTGATCGACTGGGGGAAACGATCTGCACCCGGTGTACGTGCCTGATTCCTTTCGAGCGTGAATCTGCCCCATTTTTTCAAATGCCCGTTTTAGTGGCAATTCGGTCGTCAAATGATCGTCCGATGGACTATGCAAATTAATTTTCAGAGATAATCTAGGTCTATCGGTATCTGCTAAATGAGAAGCCCAATGACCGCCCAAGCTCGTCCAAGCCACCCCATTCAGCACCGTGACGTGCGCTTCGAGCGTCTGCTGGACGGTTTCCGCCCGAGTTTCGAGTTCGAGCCGGTCGGCCCGCTTCCGGAAAGCGAATTCGTCGACAGGCTGCGTCGCATCCGGCGCGAGGCAACGGTCGCAGGGCATGACGTCATGCTGATCCATGCGGATTCCATCGGTTCCTACCGCGTTTCCAATTCGTACCTTCGCTATATCTGCGACTGGGCGCGCGAAGGCGTGCTGGTGGTTCCGACCGATGAAGACAAGCCGCTGACGCTGTTTTCCATCTTCAGCAGCTCCGTGCTGCTGCCGCCGGCTGGCGAGGCGGTGCTGGTCGAGGACATCTGGCAGGTCGGTACCTGGGGCCGCGAGACCTACAATCGTCCGGGCAAGACGGTCGACAAGGTCGTCGAGGCGGTCGGTTCCTTTCTGGAGCGCGAGGGTTTTGCGTCGTCGCAGATCGGCCTGATCGGCGATGCGACGTCCGCCGGCTACTGGAGCGGTCTCGGCAAACGTTTGCCGAAGAGCTCGTTCGCGCAGGCAAGTGCGATCATCGACCGCATGCAGAAGGTGCGTTCCAAGCGCGAACAGGCGGTGGTGCGGGCGGCAGCACAGCTGGCCAGTATCGGCATCGAGGCCGCATATCACGTCATCAAACCTGGCGTGACCGATTATGAAATCTATGCCGCCTTCACCTATGCCCAGATGGCGCGAGGCGGCGAGAGCGGAGACGGCTACCAGATCGGCATCAACCAGTACGGCACCCATTGCGGCAAGCCTTACGGTCACGTGGTGCGCAACGGCGACATCATTAATCTCTACATTTCCGCAGTGATCTATCAGGGCTACACGGCCCAGATCGCCCGCATGATCGCGGTCGGTGACATTACCGACAAGCAGGAAGACGTGCTGCAGATGTGCACCGAGGGTGTTCAGAAAGCAGCGGCTCTGATCAGGCCCGGTGCAATCATTTCCGACCTCGCTAACGCTTCCTTCGAACCCTACATCGCCCGAGGCTACCTTTCGTCTCCTGACAGTCGGACAATGCCCTACAACTGGGTGTCCGAAGACGACGGCAAGCCGCGTCTGATCCCGCGCAAGCATGTCGTGGATGAAGATTGGGAGCGCCAGGGCCGCAAGCTGATGCATGTCTATCCGGCGACGCTCGGTCCTCACAATCCCAATGTCGGGCATTCCGTCTCGATGGTGAAGTTCAACAACTACAACATCCAGTCGAACAACCACGACAAGCTCGAAGAAGGCATGACCTTTGTCCTTCACTCGCAATGGCTCGAGCCCGAAGTCGCCGGCTGCAATGTCGGCGACTGCTATCTTGTCACCGATACGGGGGCCGAAAATCTCAGCCACCACACCCCGCTTGCAGTGCATCGTGTGAAAGCGGACCGCTGACGCACTGCCATATCCGTGAATGCCAATAAGAAACCGCCAAATAAAAACCCAGATGGAGAACAGATATGTTTGATAAGATTCGCCGCCGAAAACTGCTGGCTACGGCAGCCATTGCGGCGCTTGCATTGACCGTCGGGCTCGGTGCAGGCGAAACTCGTGCCCAATCGAGCGAGAAGGTCACGCTGAAACTGGCCAATTCCCAATGGCTTGATGCCTTGCGCGGCAAGAACCTCTGGGCAGCGGTCAGCAAGTACCAGGAAGCCAATCCGAACATCACGCTCGAGCAGGAAGCCATTCCGTCCGCGGAATTCGCCGACAAGCTGACGACCGAGATGGGCGCAGGCCAGGGGCCGGATGTGGCTATGATGCAGGAAGGCCTGTTCTACGCGATCGCGGATGCAGGCTTCCTCGTCGACCTCTCGGCTGCAGCCGAGGGCGCCAAGCTGAACAAGAGCAATGAAAACGGCGTGGTCGACGGCAAGCGCCTCGGCGTCGCCTGGCAGCGCGCCGTTTATGCCCTGATCTACAACAAGCCGCTGATCGATGCCGCCAATGCGAAGGTGCCGACGACGGTGGATGAGCTCATTGCCTCCGCCAAGGCTGCATCCGCCGCAACTCCAGGTGTGATCGGCTTTACCGCCCGTCACCAGATCAACGATTTTTCGGGCTGGTTCATGGATTTCCAGAGCTGGGCCTATGGCTACGGCGTCAACTGGGTCGATGCGAACGGCAAGTTGACGATCAACACGCCGGAAGCCGTCGCCGCTATCACGGCTTTCAAGAAGATGTATGACGCCGGCATCATTCCGGTCGGGGACAGCTTCCCGACCCAGCGAACGCGCTTCAAGGAGAAGCACGCGGCCTTCTCGATCGACAATTCCGGCGGCACGCTCAATATCGCCTCCGGCGGCGCCCTTCAGTCCGGCGATCTTTATGCTGCTCCGATGCCGTTCAAGAACCCCGGTGCGCATCAGCAGATCTTCGTCGGCGTGAGCTCGCACAGCAAACATCAGAAGGAGGCGATCGCCTTCGTCAAATGGCTGATCGGCCCCGCCGGCCAGCAGGCCCTGCGTGAGGCGTCGGGTCCGGATGCGCTTGCGACCGATGTCCCGGTCAGTGAAGCCTATTCCAAGGCCAATCCCTGGGCGCCGACCTTCGTCAAGCTCGCCGAAACCTCCCGCAGCACGCTGATCAAGGGATATGAGGTCGAAACGGCGCAGATCATGCGTTTCGTGATGCAGGCCGTCGAAAAGGTCATCCTTGCGAATGCCGATCCGAAGACGGCGCTTGCCGAAGCCCAGTCGGCGATCGACAAGCAGTTCTAAGAAACGCGCATTGAAGGGGAGACCGATGTGAGCGCGAGTGGCCTGAGAAGCAGGAGCGGCCTGGTCAAGCTGTTGCCCTATGCCTTCATTCTTCCGCCCATGATCTACCTGATGGTCTTCATGTTCTGGCCGCTGTCGCGGCAGATGTACATGAGCCTGACCAACACCCGGATCGTCAATCCCAACCGGGGCCGATTCATCGGCCTCGGCAACTACGAGCGGCTGATCGAGGATCCGGCCTTCTACGTCTCCCTGAAGGCGACCCTGGTCTACACGGTTCTGACGGTCATCATCGGGGTAGCGCTCGGCGTCGTCGCAGCACTTGCCATCGATCGTCCCTTCAAGGGACGGGCGGTCGCGCGGGCCATCCTGCTGTTCGGCTGGGCCGTGCCGGGCGTTGCGGCCTCGCTGATCTGGCTTTGGATGTATAATGAACGATCGGGCGTGTTCAATCGCATCACCGAACTGCTCGGCCTCGGCCGCTTCTCGTGGCTGACCAGCACCGACTACGCGCTCGGTTCGGTCCTCGCGGTTACCGTCTGGCAGGTCGCGCCGTTCGTGATGCTAGTTGTGCTGGCGGCTCTTCAATCGGTGCCGCAGGAGGTGCGCGAGGCCGCGAGGATCGATGGTGCCGATGGGATCAGCACCTTCCGTGCCGTCACCCTGCCGCATATCCGTCCATCGATCCAGCTCGCGGCCCTTTTGGTCGCCGTCTGGTCCATCCGCCGCTTCGACATCATCTACCTGCTGACCGGCGGCGGTCCGCTGGGCTCGACCAGCACCCTCGTCGTCAAGCTCCGCCAGACCGCGTTCGAGGGGCATGAGCTGGGAATGGCGAGCGCTTACGGCGCGGTCGGTCTCGCGCTGGCGCTGATGGTGGCTGCCATCCACTACACCGCCGAACAACGCCGCATGAAGAGGATGTCTCGATGATGACACCCCGAAAACTCGCCGTGAAGGCGCTGCGATATACGCTGATCGGAATTCTGGTCGTGCTCGCCGGCTTTCCGGTCTACTGGATGGCGGCAACCGCGCTCAACGTCAATTCCCAGCTTTATGGAACCGGCCAGGTGGCCTGGCCGCAACTGCAGCACCTGCCGGATCTGGTGACCGAACTCGGCAATGTTCCGATCGGCCGCTGGCTGTTCAACACGCTGCTGATCGCCTCGGGCGGCACCGTACTGAGCCTGACGCTCGGCGCGCTTGCCGGTTACGCGCTCAGCCGCTTCAAGTTCCATGGGCGCGGCCTCGTCGGTTTTCTGCTGTTCATGACGCAGGTCGTTCCCGAAGCGCTGATCCTGGTTCCGCTCTATGCGATGTTCATCACGTTCGGCCTCTTGAACAGTCTCTGGGGCCTGATCCTGGCGAATGTCGGGTTCTCGCTGCCGGTGGCGTGTTTCGTCCTCAAGGGGGCGATGGATGCCGTGCCCTACGAGATCGAGGAGTCCGCGATCATCGACAATTGCCCGCGGTTCAGCGTGCTGACCATGATCATCCTGCCGCTGATCATGCCGAGCATCGCGGCGGCGGCGGTGGTGTCCTTCTTCGCCGGCTGGAACGAGTTCCTGTTTGCCTCGACATTTCTCATGGACCGGACCCTGTGGCCGGCCAGCGTCGGTCTCGCCTCCTTCGTCGGGCAATATGAAACGCCGATGTCCGCCGTGCTTGGCGCGGCCCTGGTCTTCAGCACGCCCGCCATCGTCTTTTTCCTTCTTATCCAGCGCAAGATCGTGGCCGGTCTGACGGCTGGCGCCGTAAAGGGATAATCCATGCCCGCCTTGACGTTCAATAAAGTCTCCAAGACCTTCGGCGATCACACCGTGATCAACGCCTTCAACGCCGATATCCATGACGGCGAATTCCTGGTCCTGCTCGGCCCCTCCGGCTGCGGAAAGTCCACGCTGCTGCGCATGATCGCCGGCCTCAGCGACATTACCTCCGGTGACCTGCTGTTCGACGGATCCGTCGCCAACGATTGGGAGCCGAAAAAGCGCGGCGTCGCCTTCGTCTTCCAGACCTATGCGCTCTACCCGCATATGACGGTCCGCGAGAATATCGCGTTTCCGCTGGTGATGGACGCGTTCCGCAAATGGTATCATCTGCCGATCGTCAACATCGTCGCCCGCCATCGGCTGATGAAGCGGGCGGATATCGCCGAGCGGACGCTCGGCATCGCCCGCCAGCTGGAGCTCGAGCCCCTGCTCGACAGGCGCCCCGCAAGCCTGTCGGGCGGGCAGCGCCAGCGCGTCGCGCTCGCCCGCGCGCTGGTACGCAATCCGGACCTCTACCTGCTCGACGAGCCGCTTTCCAATCTGGATGCCAAGCTGCGCACGCAGATGCGTTCCGAAATCTCGGCTCTGCATCACAAGGTCGGCAAGACCTTCGTTTATGTGACGCATGACCAGGTCGAAGCCATGACGATGGCTACCCGGATCATCGTGATGAACAAGGGCATCGTCCAGCAGGTCGATACGCCGGATGAGATCTACGATCACCCCGCCAATACCTTCGTCGCGCGTTTCGTGGGGTCGCCTCCGATGAACCTCATTCCGGCTTCGGTCGGCAACGACGCTCTTCAGCTTTCGGGCAAGCTCGCGGTCGATCATGCGGCGCCGCTTCCTTCGAGACGGCACATGACGTTCGGCGTCAGGCCGGAAAAGCTTACCCTTCATCCAGCCGGGGAGGGGCGTCTGCCCGCACAGGTGGCGGTGGTCGAACGCCTGGGCGCCGAGACGGTGATCGGTTGCCGGCTGATGACCGGCGAGGAAAACAACGATCAGCGGTTGCTGGAACACGATCTGGTGTTCGTTAGGGTCTCGGGCAATCCGAAGGTCAGGATCGGCGAGCTTTGTTCGCTGGATTATCAGGCGGGCGACGTCCTGTGGTTCGACATCGATAGCGGCGACCGCATTTTCCCGGGCCAGGAGTGAACATCATGCAGACTTTCCACGTTTCGGCGACCGGGCACAGCCTCAACTACCTTCCCGAATACGTCGCCGTCTGGCAGGGGTTCTTCGAGGAGGAGGGGCTCGGCGTCACCGCAAGCGTTCCTTCTCCCTGGGATCTCGTGCTCAGCGACATCGGTTCCGCCAAGGCCGACGCCGCGCTGGGCGGCATCTGGGTCCCGTCGATGTTCCATGGCCGTGGCAAGCGTTACACGCCTTTCGCGCAGATCGCCGCCCGCGCCCCGCTCGCCATCCTCGGCCGCGAACAGCGCGGGGATTTCGACTGGCAGGCCGTGCCCGGCAAGACGATTTCGATGAAGGGTAGCAACGGTGCCAGCGTTGGCCTCTTCACCAAGCTTTTGCTGCGCGAAAACGGCGTCGACCCGCGGGCGGTCAATTTCGTCCAGGATCTCGACGGCAAGATGTTGTCCGATCTCTTCGTGGGCGGCATGGGCGATTATCTGGTGATCGATTATCCCTCCGCCGTCACGCTCGCATCGAAGACGGACGTCCATGTGGTGGCCGAACTCCCCGTCACGGGCGGCAACGTGCCGTGGAGCGTCTATTATGCCGAGGGCGAGAGCGACGATGTCCGGCTGGACACTCAGGCCCGGTTCTCAAGGGCGCTTGGTCGCGGCATGGCGTGGATCCTGGCAAATGACGCGGAGGGTTACCGCGACTTCCTCGCGGGGACGTTCCCGAAATTTTCGCCGGACCTGCTCGTCAGGTTGACCGACATCTATCGGGCCAATGACATGTGGACGACGCCGCGGATCGACCCCGATGCCTATGCACGCTGGCAGCGGGGTATTGCCGATGGTCATCTCACCAAGGCGCCCATCGCCTACGGAGATCTCATCGACACCCGCCCGACGGCGGCCTTTGCCGGCGTCTGACCCAGGTTGATCCGAGGAGTATCAAAGACGATGCGCATTGCCGTCATCAATCCAAACACGACCGCGTCGATGACGCAGCGCATCGCGACGGCGGCGGGCGCCGTCGCCGGCCGTGATACCGAAATCATCGGCCGACAGCCGGGAACCGGTCCGGAAGCGATCGAAGGTCCCTTTGACGGAGCATTATCGGTGCCTGGCCTCCTCAAGGAAATCGCCGCCGCCGAACGCGACGGCGCCGACGCCCATATCATCGCGTGTTTTGACGATACCGGGCTGGATGCCGCAAGGGCGATTGCGACCAGGCCGGTGATCGGGATAGGCGAGGCCTCGTTCCACGCCGTCAGCCTCGTGGCGCATAGCTTCTGCGTGGTGACGACGCTTTCCCGCTCCGCGCCGGTCATCGAGGACAATATCCACCGCTACGGTTTCGGCCATCGCTGCCGCCGGGTCTTTGCGACCGACATTCCGGTGCTCGAGCTGGAAAATCCGCAAAGCGGAGCGTTCGAGCGGATCTCGGACTTCATCCGCCAGGGGCTGGCCATGGGGGCCGAGGGCGTTTCGCTCGGCTGCGCCGGCATGGCGGAATTTGCGCTCGACCTGCAGCGCGCGCACGGCATTCCGGTGGTTGATGGCGTATCGGCGGCCGTCGGTCTTGCCGAAACTCTGGTCAGGTGCGGGTTGACCACTTCCAAGTCCGGCGTGTGGGCACCGCCAACGCGTCTGCACGTGCTCGAGAAATTTTCCTGACCCGCAGCTATCGGCCGATATTGGTCTGAGGCGTCGATACGTCGTCGAGCAGCTTCACCAGCCTGTCGATCTTTTCGAACCGGGCGAGGCTTTCCTCCCCCATCGCCGTCGACACGCTCCAGGCCAGATAGTTGATGATGGTGACGGCAGCGACGAACGAATTGAAGGGCGAGGGCGACTGGCAGCGGCAGCGTAGCACATGGTTGGCGGCCTTGGCGCTCGCCGCGGCGCTGAGATCGGTGATCAGCACCGTTATCGCGCCCGCTGTGCGTGCCTCCTTGATGATCGTCGGCAACAGTCTGGGGCGCCGCCGGAATGCGATGACGAGCACCACGTCGCCCTTCGCAATGGAGGCGATCTCGTGGGAGTAGCTTCCCCCGCCGACGGGGATGACCTGCACGTCGTTCTTCATCAGCGTGAAATAATGGGCGGCCTGAAGTGCCAGGCCGTAACCGCTGCGCAGCCCCATGATCCACAGCCGGCGGGCGCCGACGATCGCCTGGCTGACCTCGTGGAGCGTGGTTTCGGACAGGCTTTCGGCAGTGGTTCGGATATTGTCGATGTCCATCTGGACGGTGCTGCTCAGCGAGACCTTGCCTGACGGCGCGCGATCGGGGTCTTCCAGGCCGGCCCGCGGCGAGCCCCAGTGCTGGTCGGCCCGGATCTGCCGCTTGGCATCGGGATAGGTCGCATAACCGAGCGAGCGGATCAGCCGTGCCGCGGTCGCTTTCGACACCTGCGCCTTCTCCGCAAGCTCACCGGCCGTGTAGCTCGGCAGGTCCATCTGGTACTGCAGCAGGATGTCGGCAAGCCGCTTTTCGGCGGGCGAGAGCGAGGAATAGATTGCGTAGATCCGGGCTTCGAGGGAGCGCGGCCGTTGCTGGGCTGTCGATTTGGACGGAGTCACGGGGCATCCCTCGTCTGCATGGATTCGAGATGACGTTAGGCCGGCCCGGGCCTCTTGTACAAGCGGGCGGGAGCAAAGGAACTGTTTGATCCGGCGACGCTTGACGAACCCGGGCGCGCTCGCGCCTCTCGGAAGAGGTCGATGCTGCGGCCTCGAAAGCTCTCGTCCAGTTTGGAGCGCACCGTTCAAGATGATGAAAATTGCCTTTGACCGATTATCCTCAGGCCTTGTTGCGTGAAACCCAACCGCTTTCCTGACGGCAAAACCGTTCATCTGACATGGAAGCGGATGCGACTGATGAAATCGTCGACGTCAAAGTAACTTCGATTTCCGTCCGGCATTTCGGGGTCCATGGGATGCTTGTGGACGAACACCTCGTAGTTGATGATCGGGTTTATCGATATCGCCCTGACCTCACCCACATGCGCTGTGCCTGTGACGATTGCGTCGTATCGGTCAGACCCGAGTGCTGCCGCCAATTGGCTTCGGTCGGCCGAGGTCGCCACGGCGAAAGCGTGTTCGGCGAGGGTCTCGGCGAGTTTCGAAGCGAACTTGGTGTAGGGAATGTAGAGAAGGATACGCGGGACGGGGCGAGCGTGCGGGCTTTTAGCCTCCATGATTTCAGTTCCGCGCATCGCCGACCGGAGGGTCCGCAAACAGTGGAGGGCTGCCGGGCGCAGCGGTGGAGTGCCGTTGGTTGCCCGCAGTCACCGGTCTAAGGTTCGTAAAGCCCTTCACCCGGTCTTCATTGCTCGGGCCCGCCTGGATGATCGAGAGCATCACGTCAGCCTGGCTGAAATACCGCGCGATCCATGGCACGGGGCCGATGCCGAAGCGCCTGCTGGAGCCCCAGCGCTGCCCCTTTTCAACCAGGGTTTCCCAGGGACGAGGCTTGCCGTGAAAGACGATGATCCTCGCTTTCCTCGGCTGGCGGATGGTCGGCAGCAAAAGGTTGATCGGGAAATATTTGGTGCAGCTTCTCTTGAAGCTGACGCAGAACCCGGCCGGCCAGTAACTCCTTTGCTTCACCCGATGTGTCAGGTAGGTCTGGTCGTTCCTGAAGGTCTCGATGACCGCGAGCGGGTCCCTGGCGAAGTCGCCATAGATGTCCTCGATCGTCCCGGGGCAGAAGCCAAACACGGACGACTGGGCGCCCCGATCCGGCCTGAGCGGCTGCGGCAACAATCCCCAAAGATCGGGGTTCCATTCCCGCTGGATGACGAGATGGCGGCGCCGACGTACCAGATCGATGAAAGGCGCCAGCGAGTGTTGCACCATCACATCCAGATCCAGAAACAGCACGACATCTGCGAAGGGGAAGAGGTCCCGGGCAAAGACGCCGAGTTTCGGCCAACATCCGCGCCGCCACGCACGTTCAGGCAGGCCGCAATCGGGGATCGGGCGCACCACGATGCCGGGAGCGAGGTCCTTCCCGTCATCCGTCAAGCAGACGAAGTCGAATGTTTCCTCCATGTTGCGCACCACGCCGGCGTAAAGGGCGTTCACGTGCCGCGCGGTGAACTCGCCTCCCCATTTCATGCAGACGATCGTGACCATTGGAATTCTCCTGAAAAAATCAGTCAGGAGAACTAGACGGTCGGCGTGTGAAGCGGTGTTTATTGTTGTTAAGTGGTGTTGCGGTGCGTGAGCGTTGATGGTCTCGCCTTGCCGATGCGCAGCAGGAGATCGAGGAAGTCGTCGACCAAGGTAAATATGACCGGGATGACGACGAGGCTGAGGACGGTCGAGGTCAGCAACCCGCCGATGACGACGATGGCCATCGGCTGACGGAAGCTCGGATCGCCGCCGCTCAGCGCAAGGGCGACGGGCAGCATGCCGCAGCCCATGGCAATGGTGGTCATCACGATCGGACGCGCACGCTTGTGGCAGGCGTCCATGAGCGCGTCGAACCGCGAAAACCCGGCACGTCGCGAGGCGATGGCATATTCAACCAGGAGAATCGAGTTCTTCGTCACCACGCCCATCAGCATGAGAAGGCCGATGACGACGGGCATGGAGAAGCTGGTCCCGGTCAGGACAAGAGGGAGCAGGGCTCCCCCCAGCGATAAGGGAAGCGCCATGAGGATCGTGATCGGCTGGAGAAAGTCGTGGAACAGCAGGACCAGAACCGCATAGATGCAGAAGACACCGATCCCCATGGCGATCGCGAACCCACCGAAAAGGTCGGCGGTCTGCTCCAGTTCCCCCTGCTGGATGAGCCTGATATTGGGTGGGAGGTTTTTCGCGGCCGGCAGTGCCTGTACCTCGCTGAACACCTCGCCAAGTATTCGCCCGTTGAGTTCAACGGCCAGCATGATGTTGCGCGAACGGTCTATACGGCTGATTTCAGCCGGTCCTCCGCCCATCCGGATTTCCGCGACCGATCCGAGGGCGACGCTTCCTCTTGCGCCGGAAACGCGGACATTCGCGATGTCCTCCAATGAGGCTCTGTATTCGGGATCGAGCCGTACGCGGATGGGTATCTGCCGCTGAGGGAGATTGAGCTTGGCAAGCGAAAGGGCGTAGTCGCCATTCGTGGCAACCCTGACCGCCTGGGCCATGGCTTCTGGAGTTACCCCGAGCGCCGCCGCTCGGTCGCGATCCGGGACGATCTGTACTTCGGGTGTCTGCAGGGACGCATTGGACGTCACCGCCCCGATGCCTCGCAGGGTCCGCAGTTGTTCCTCGAGAGCGAGCGCTGCCCGGTCCAGGGCCGCGGTGTCGTCGCTGATCAGCGAGAGCTGAAGGGTTGTGCCGTTGCCACCGGATCCGACCTCCACCCTCAGGCCGGGAAGAACGGCGAGAGCTTGGCGGATGTCGTTCTCTATTTGGGACTGCTTGCGGTCACGGTCGCCGAGTTTCTTCAGATCGACAACGAGGGAGGCGACCGTCGTCCCGGACTTTGCTGCAGCAGCATCATCCGGACCTTCCGCACCTGTCGAAAAGCTTCCAACGACGGAGAAGACCTGGGTGACATCCGGAAGGTCCGACACGATTTCGATCGCTCGGCGCGTGGCAGCATTTGTGTCCTCGATTGTGCTTCCGGGCGGAAGCGTCAGTTTGACCTGGGCCTGCCCGTCGTCGGACGGCGGGAGAAAGGCGGAGCTCAGCATCGGAACGATGGAGAGCGAAAGCCCGAAGAAAAGGCAAACGCCGATCATCGTCAGCGTCCGATGGCGAAGACATGTTCCTGCAAGCGCGAGATAGGCACGCATGACTATCCCGTCCCTCGGCTCCGCCGGGTGGCGTTTCATCATGTAGGCGGCCATCATCGGGGTCAGAAGTCGCGCGACGAGGAGGGATGCGAGGACGGCGACCGCAGCGGTTATGCCAAACTGCCGGAATATCAGGCCGGCAATGCCGCTCATGAACGCGGTGGGCAGGAAGACCGCTACCAGCGTGAGGGTTGTTGCCACGACGGCGAGGCCGATCTCGTCCGCTGCCTCGAGCGCGGCCTGCATCGGCGTTTTTCCCATCTGCAGATGGCGGGCGATGTTCTCGATCTCGACGATGGCATCGTCGACGAGAATTCCGACGACAAGGGACAATGCGAGCAACGTCACGGTGTTCAGGCTGAAATCCAGCATGTACATGACCAGAAAGGTCGGGATCACCGACATCGGCAGCGCGATCGCGGCAAGGAAAGTCGCCTGCCAGTCACGCAGAAACAGCAGCACGACGACAACTGCAAGGATGGCGCCTTCGTAGAGGAGGTGCATCGACCCGGCATAGTTGTCTTCGATCGGACCGGTCGTGCTGTATGCCTTGACGATTTCGATCTCGGGATAGGCCGCGGCGAAATTCTTGACCGCATCTTCGAGACCTGCCGCGACGCCGAGGTCCGAGAATCCGTTGGAACGCTTGACCTGCACGGCGACGACCCGCTCGCCATCGACATAGGCCATCGAGGTGCGGTCGGCGAAGCTGTCGCTGACCGTAGCAATCTCCTCCAGCCGCATTACGGCTCCGCCGGGAAGCGGGATAGCCGTATGCTTCAGTTCCTCCACAGAGGATACGGCTCCCAGCGTCCGGATCGCCTGCCTGCTGCCTCCGATCTCGCCCCGTCCTCCGGAAGAGTCGGACTGCACGGCCTTCAAAAGAGAAGATACCGATCCTGCACTGAGGTTCAACGAGTTGATCAACCGCGGATCGAGATCGACATGCACCTCGCGATCGACACCGCCAACACGGCTAACCTCGCCGACGCCCGATACGGAAAGCAGCGCTTTCGTCATATCGTTATCGACGAACCAGGAGAGCTCCGTTTCGTCCATATGGTCGGACCGGACGGCGTAGGTTATCAGCGCCGATTCCTCGACCGTCGATCGCGTGACGCTCGGCCGCTGCATCTCCGGTGGGAGGTCGCCGCTCGCGCCATCGACCGCGTTTCGCACTTCGTTCAGCGCCTCTGCGCCGTCTTTTTCCAGCTCGAAGGAGACGCTCATCGACACCGAGCCGTCCCTGATCGTCGTCGTGATGTGATCGAGCAGGCTTAAAGAAGCCAGTCTGTCCTCGATCCTGCGGGCCACCTCCGTCTCAAGCTGGCTTGGTGCAGCACCTTCGAGGGTGGCATCGATCCGGATGGTCGGCAGGTCCATGTCAGGGAAATTCTGGACCGACAGGCGGTCGAACGCGAGAATTCCACCGACGGTGAGCAGGATGAAGAGCAGGATGGAGGGGACGGGATTGCGGATTGACCAGGCAGAAATATTCATTTTGCCGCTCCGCCTGCCTGGGCGAGCGCCGCGCCTTCCAGTCTCACAAGGGCTTTGTCGGAGAGGAACGCGCTGCCATTCGCGACGACGCCGGTCACGCCGGCAAGGCCCGAAACGATTTCGACCTCTCGCCCGTTGCGGCGGCCCGTCTCGACCCGAACGCGCTCAACGCGACTATCCGCACCCACGGTAAAGACGTAGCTCAGGCCATCCCGCATGACGAGCGCCGATTCCGGTACGGTCAGGGCGACCGTACTCTCGAGCTCGATCCTGCCTGTGACATAGAGGCCGACGGGCGACTTCGTTCCTGCGGGAAGGGCGACGTAAACGAGTGCGCGTCCGGTGTCCGTACTCACGGTCGGTCCGACGAGCCGGACTTTCCCCTTAAGCGGGCGGCCTTCGGGACCGTCGACCGCCGCGGTCAGGCCTTCTGCAACGAGCGGCAGATACCGCGCGGGAATCTCCGCCTGCCACTCCACGCGCTGCTGACGCACGAGACGGAACAGTTCGGCACCGGAGGCGACGACTGCACCCAGCTGGGCGGTGCGGGAAGTGATCACCCCGTCGTCCGCTGCGACGACCACCGTCTGGCTGAGTTTAATCCTCGTGCTTTGCACCGAAGCCCCGGCGGAGTCGACCGCCGCGAGCGCGGTTTCCTCGGCGATCACGTATTCGTTGACTTTTTCGTCGGAGAGAGCGCCGCTCGGTTGCACCCTGCGGGCTCGATCGGCGTTTGCCTTTGCTTTGGCAAGATCAGCGCGGGCGCTCGCGAGCAAAGCCTCTTCCTTGCGCAATTCGGCCCCGACGCTTTCATTTGCAAAACGCACCAATGGCTGTCCCTTCGACACGACCGATCCGATATCGACAAGGACGTCGGTGACACGAATGCCGCCGACTTCCGCGGCGACGACGGCTTCGTGCCAGGGTTTCAACCAGCCGCTTGCGGGAATGGTGCGGGGCCAGACGCGTTCGGCCGGCTTTGCGAGGCTGACGGTCAGGGCCGCCGCCTTGTCCTGCGTTGCGCCAGACGAAACGGGGTTGAGGACGCTCATCGTCAGGGCGAGTGCAATTAGGATCGGTTTCGTGCTCATCGATAAAGCGTCCCTGGTGATGAATTCAAATGGGGGAGGGTCAAGCCGCCGAAGTGTCGGTCCCGACCGGCGAAATCTCCGCCTCTGGAAATCTACCGGATCGACAGTCGAACAGGGTCAAGTTCGATTGACTTGCGTTAAGTCCTGTGGCGCGTCATGGGCGGCATCCGGAACACGCATTTGACACACCGGCTTGCAAAAAAGACTCGACCATACGGCGACTGAGACGCCGTATGAGAGGATGCTTCCTTGCGGGAAGTCCGGTCCTTTCCCCGCATGTGTCATGCAAACATCCGGCCGTCTGGGGTGGGAGCGACCGGATGTTCACTCGTTGGTACCGTTAGAACTTGTACCCGACGATCAGCATCGCCGAAGGCTGGACATCGTTCTGGACAATGGGGCTGTCTTTTGCGTCGCCGGTCAGGAAACCGACCCCGCCCTGGGCGCGAATAAGCCAGTGCTCCGATGCCATGTAGGTGACGGATGCCTCCAGATCGACGCGTTTCAGGCCTGCGCCGGCGTCGTATTGCCTCAACCCGGAACGAGCCGATTGGGCCGCGGTGACGCCGAAATAGCTTTTCATGTGGTTGTCGTCCGCAAAGGTCGCGGAAGCGCCGGCGCCAAAGATGAAGCGGTCGTAGTGATGCGAGACATTCGCGCCGACCGTGCCAAGAAGGCCATCGCTGCCGCCAATCGACTTGTCGATGGAGGCATAGAGCTCCAGCGGTCCGGTCTCATAGGATAGCTTGGCTCCGAGAACGGCACTCCCGTCGATATCCCCGAGGCCTCTCAGGTGCCGGGAGTCGTCTTCGTCGCGGCCGAATTCATAGCCGCCTTTGGCTGCGAGCTTGAAGCCATTGGTATCGATGAGATCAACGCTGATTCCCAGCGGCTCAAGGTTCACACGCCCGATCTTGCCGGAGATAAGCGGCACCGGCATGACCTCCATCTCGTCGGAACCCTCGAACTTCGGCCCGTATATTGCGCCGACACCGACGATGACCTCCCAGTCCGAGAGTTTTTGCCGCACGCCGCTGAAACGTCCCTTGTCGAAACTGGCCGCCTGCGGCGGCTCGGCCGCAGCGTCGCTCTGGGCGAAGTCGGCGGCCTGGGCGTACGCGAAGGGATAGACGAGGGTCACCAAGCCCACCGCCCAGGTAAGACGCCGCAGACGGCTATGAATACTGAATTGAGTCAACGACATCAAAATTGGCTCCTGAAAGAGATCGACAATCCCCGCGGCGCGCGGGGTTCGCGATTGCACAATTCCAGAGGCCGGCGTTGACTTCAGTTTTGAGATGTTAAGAAATGTTTCGCCATGGGAGCGTTTGCCGGAGGCGCGACGTCCTCGTCGGCTGGCAGGTTGATCGTCACGACAAGTCCCTGCGGAACCCGGTTCGACAATTCCAGGGTGCCGCCGTGGGCCCGCACGATGTCATTGACGATCGACAGGCCGAGGCCGAAACCGCTGCGATCGTTCGGAGAGCGGGACTGCTCGATCTTGAAGAACGGATCGAGCAGCCGCGTGCGAAGATTGGCCGGAACGCCGGGGCCGTCGTCCGAGACGCTTATCCGCACCCCGCCGCCATCGGACGCGGAAAACTCAACCTTGATCTCGTTGGCGAATTTCGTGCTGTTCTCGACGAGATTGGCGACGGCGCGTGCCAGCGACCTTGGCCTGCATCGATAAGCGTAGCGCTCCTCTCCCGAATAGGTCACGCGGAAGCCCATATCGCCGAAATCGGAGCAGACCGTTTCCAGCAGACTGGGAAGGTCGGCCTTCACACGCTTTTCGGATGCCATGTCCTTGCTCAGATAGCTCAGCACGTCATTGATCATGCCGCCCAGGATGTCGATGTCCCGCTGGATCGCCTCCTTGAGTTCGGGCTGGTCGGAGCGCTCCACCCGCAGCCGCAGTCGTGTCAGGGGGGTGCGCAAATCGTGGCTGATGGCCCTCAGCATGCGCGTCCGGTCGTCGATCATCTCGCGAACGCGGCTGCGCATGTCGTTCAGGGATTTTGCCAGTGTCCGGATTTCGGTCGCCCCTTTTTCGTCGAAGGGACGGTCGGGTCCGTCATCCGGTCTGAGTTTTTCCGCCGCTTGCGAAAATCTCCTCAAGGGAGCCGAAATCATGCTCGCGGCATAAAGCGACAGCAGGATAACGGGCAGGACCAGACCCATGAGCTGGAGCACGATGCTGACCAGATAGTCGTTGATCCATGTGTCCGGCGGCGGTGGCAACGGCTGAAACGACAAAGCCCGGCCTTCGCCGATGCCCACGACCAGCACGTTACGGAGCTGTCCGAACGCGGTCGCGTCGCGATAGCGGGTCACAAAGGATGCCGGCAGGTTCTTCCGGATCATTTCCCGAACGTCGTCGATCGGGAGCGCGCTGCCTTCCGGCTGCAGAAGCTCGTCCGGAGAGACCTCTTCCACTCGAAGACCGGTTCGCGACACCACTTCGAGTATCGCGCGTTCCTCTTCCCTGGAGCGCGAAACACGAACCTGATCGATGACCATTTCGATCTTCAGCGCCGTCGTCTTGGCGTAGGAAACGCTCTCGAAATCGTCCGCAAGAAGGTATTCGGCGATCGTGCCGATCAGCACGAGGGCGATGACGGGGCCGATGGCGAGGGCCGCGATCTGACGCCTGATCGATCCGACCCTCAAGCGCTTCAACATCAGCAGGCCTCGACCTTCGGGGTGAACATATAGCCTCCGAGGCGCACCGTCTTTATCAGCGTCGGTTCCTTGATGTTCGGTTCTATCTTCTGGCGGACGCGGCTCACATGGACGTCGATGCTTCTATGGACGGGGCCGGCGAGACCCGCATGGGTGAGGCCCAGAAGCTTTTCCCTCGTCAATATCTGGCCGGGGTTCTGGCAGAATGCCAGAAGAATATCGAATTCCGCGGTGGTCATCGAGACATGCACGCCGTCCGGTGAAACAAGTTGCCGGAGTACCGGATCGATGTGCCAGCCGGCGAACCGCATTGCCGTCGGCGCGGACGGCTGCTCCACTCCGTACGAGGCGCGCCGAAGCAATGCCTTGATCCGTGCCATCAGTTCGCGCGGATGAAAGGGCTTGGTGATGTAGTCGTCCGCTCCGAGCTCGATGCCGACGATGCGGTTGATGTCATCGCCCAGCGCAGTGAGCATGACGATCGGGATTGTGGAAGAAGCCCGCAGGCGGCGGCAGATGCTGAAGCCGTCCTCGCCCGGGAGCATGGCATCGAGGACGACAAGGTCGAACTCCTTCCTGCGAAGCAGGACGTCCATCTCGACCGAAGAACCGGCCATGGCGGCCTCGAAACCGTTCTCGGCCAGCAGGTCAATGATCATCGCCGCGATTTCCCGGTCGTCCTCGACGACAAGGATGCGCGAAGTCGTTTCCGATGCGACAAGCTTGGAGAGTGCCATCATGCTCATTGTTTCGTGGATTATCCTGCACCGAGTTGAATTTTCCTATTGTCTCAGATGCCGACCGAAAGTCACCGGGCATATTGTTTAGATTTGTAAATCGGCCATCGGGCGAACGGCCCCTCTTCCCCAGCGTCACGGTTTCTTCCGAAGTGCGGCGGCCATCGGTCGGTTGGGCAACATGTCTTAACAACTCAAAATCCAAATCAATCGAGAATCCCTATTGATACTCGGGAGACGTGCCGAAGAAACCAGGCGTCGTCCTGCATGGAGCGAGCCGTTGGATCCGGTGCGCGCGGGCCGACCAGCCCGAAAAGACGATTCCGATGTTTCGATTTGTGACCCTTATCCTGCTGATCTTTTTATCGGGCTGTATCGCTCCGAGCCGGACGATGTATGGACCGCAGGCAGCGGCAAGCGCCACGGTCGACGGATTTCAGGGCGTGCGCATGTACGCGGACTCAAGCCGCAACCTGCCCAACGAGCGCGCCTGGCTGCCCATGCCGGGAGCGGGAGAGATCAATTACCTGGCGCTTTCAGGTGGCGGCGGGGCCGGCTCCTTCAGTGTCGGCGCCTTGAAGGCCTGGTCCGATGCGGGACAGCGGCCGCAATTCGATATCGTCAGTGGTGTCAGCACCGGGGCGCTCATCGCTCCCTACGCTTTCCTCGGGTCATCCTTTGATCAGAAGCTGGTGGATCTCTACACCAGCGGCGTCGCCAAGGAGCTGGTTGACGCGGACTTCCTTCCCAAGGGACTTCTCGGCCCGAGCCTGCTGAAACAGGAGCCGCTTCGGCGCATGGTGGAAAAATACCTGACCAGCGAGGTGCTCGGGAAAATCGCCCTGGAGCACAGGAAAGGGCGGCGTCTGTTCGTGCTGACAACCAATCTCGATTCCCAGCGGGCGGTGATCTGGAACATGGGCGCCATCGCCGACAGCGGCCAGGCCGACGCATTGAAACTGTTCCAGGATGTCATCATCGCCTCCGCAAGCATGCCCGGCCTTTATCCGGCCGTCCTCATCAAGGTCCGGTCAGGCGGGGAGGTCTTCGAGGAAATGCACTCGGACGGAGGGTCGATGTCACAGATGCTGACGATCCCGGAAGGCTGGATGGCCAGCGACGACAAGCCGTCGTGGCCCAAGGGATTGAAGATCAACATGTACGTCATCATCAACAACGCTCTGATGCCCGAATTCGCCACGCCGAGGAACAACACCCTCGTCGTGATGGCAAGAGCGAGTTCGACCCTGATCAAGGCACAGACCCGCAGCGCCTTGCTGGCGACCTACGCCTACGCCCAGCGGAACCACATTCGGCTTCGCATCGCCTCGATTGACGCGGCGGTCAAATACGACGTGACCGACCCGTTCAACACCAATTACATGCGCGCCATCTACAATCTCGGATACGCAAAAATGACAAGTGGCACCTTCTGGAAGGAAAGGCTGTCGTTCACCAACGAGCCGACGGCCGATCACTAGTTACGCATGGTCATTTACAGAGCCGTCGTTCACCGTGGGCGGCGTGCCAATACGACGGATGCACAATATTCGTCTTCCAGCGGAAATACCCCTTCCATGCTGGCTAATCCTGCAACTTGAGCTTCGTCAAGTTCGGAGAGGACATGGGTAAAAAAGCCGGAACTCATCCCGAAACTGTAGAAGTCTTCGAAATCCGCAAAGCTGACCTTCTTCGTGAAACGCTCCACCGAGACAATCTCGAGCCCGGCATTGGCACAGAAGGAAAGGATGGTTTCGGTGCTGGCAGGTGCCGGATTTTTCTCCCGGATGAATTCCTCCGAGAACAACATCCGCGCCAGCGAATATATGCGAGGGAAAGCTTCGAACGTGCTGCTGACGATCGAGTAATAGCCGTTGGGCTGCAGAAATTTCGCGGTGCGCTTCAGAACCTCTTCGCCGTCAACGAATGTTGTCAGAAAATGCATGAGCAACAGGTTCATGCTGTTCTGCGCAAAGTGCCGATCGGTATTGGCCACGTCGTCATGGATGGAATGGAAGGTGAGCTTGGTTTTGGCGATGCTCAGCATTTCCTCCGACAGGTCTATGCCATGAAGCGCGGCGTGCGGAAAAAGGGTCTGCATCGCGACAAGCGATTGCCCGGTTCCCACAGCCAGATCGAGGATATTCCTGACCTCATCCGCAGGCACGAATTTTTCGATCTGCCGAAACGCGAGATCTCGGCCCCCCGAAAGCAGGCCCCGTTCGTCACGGTCGTAGGTGCTCGCGATGCTCCGATCGTAGAGTTCGCCGATATTCATGGTGGCTTTATTCCTTATATCTGATGGTGACGCCGCGGAACCGGGCGGATGGTGAGATCCGGTGCCAACAGGGCATCATCCATCCCATCGAAGCTGAAGTCTGGATGAAACGGCTTTAGCAAAGTGGGCATGGCTTGCAACGATTCTCGGCCCACAACGCTCTAGCGGAGGCTGGGCAGGGGTGCATTGACGGATCTTCGGTCCGGATCCGTTGAAAAACGGATAGGCTGACATTCACTAGCCTTGGAGCCGCGTGCTTGATACCGGGCTGATCATTCCGTTTCCCAACTCCTCCTCGAGAGAGGCTTCGAAATTGGTAGCACGTAGATAAAATTCCTTTGGCCGCGATATATGCGCGCGAATTATCTCCTCCAGGCGGCTTCCATCACCGTCGCGGATCGCATCGACCATCTCGAAATGCTCCTTGATCGCGACCTCGCGCATCTCTTCGCTGGGAAACGCGCGCGTGCGGATTGGGTGTGTCGAAAATGTATAATGCTGGATCGCTTCCGCCAGCCGCTTGTTGCCGGCCTGCTGGTAGAGCGCTTCATGGAACGCGTTGTTGAGGGTAAACACTTCCGAGAAGCGCATGGCCCGAGAGGCGTCGCGATGTTTCTCGGCGATACTGGTGAGGAACGTTATGAACTGCGGTTCTGCCGGCTTTGAAAAATGCCGCGCCGCCTGGGTTTCGAGGCATTCTCGAATTTCATAAAGCTCCTCGACCTCGCGAATGGAATAATCCCGAACCTGGACGCCCTTGTTCGGCTGGCGAATGAGGAGGCCAACCTTCTCCAACTCGTCGAATGCCCGCCGCACGCCATGCCGCGTCGCGCCGGTGCGGGCCATGATTTCGTCCTCGATCAGCCGCTCCCGCGGCCGGCAGGCGCCCGAGATGATCTTGCGCTGCAGGTCTTTGTAGACCGCTTCCCAGCTGCCGCTTTTCTCTGCAGTTTCATCCATTTAATCGCGACTCTCGCACACCGCCCTACTCGAAAACCATTAGCCTATCTTGAAGCTCAAAACAATCATCGTTGACATTATCGATAATTTTACCTACGAAATTTTCGACGGAGGAAATTGCGTGTATCGTATCGGCAGCGGAGCAGGATTTTCGGGAGACCGTATCGACGCGGCGCAGCCGGTCGTGGAGGCGATCGCCGCCGCAGGCGAGGGGGGCGCGATCATTTTCGAAACGATCGGCGAGCGGACGCTGGCGCTTGGCCAGATCGCCAAGCGTCGCAACCCGAAGGCCGGCTACGAGCCGCTGCTCGAACAGTTCCTGCCGCCGATCCTGAAGACCTGCGTCGAAAATCGCATCGTCATCGTCGGCAATTTCGGCTGCGCCAATCCCCGGGCCGCGGCTGACGCCATCCTTGCGATCGCCGAGGGGCAAGGCCTTCCCGGCGTCCGTGTCGCAGTAGTCGAGGGCGACGACCTGGTCGGACGGGTGGATATCGATGCGACCGAACGCTGGGAAGGCGATCGCCATCTGCCGGCGCCGTCGGGTGATATCATTGCCGTCAATGCCTATATCGGAGCGCGTCCGATCGCCGAAGCGATCCGCGCCGGCGCCCAGGTGGTCGTGACGGGCCGCGTGGCCGACCCGGCGCTGGCGCTCGGGCCGCTTGTGGCTCACTTTGGCTGGGACTGGAGCGACCTCGATCTGATGGCGGCGGGCACGCTCGCCGGACATCTGCTCGAATGCGGATCGCAGGTCTCGGGCGGCTTCTTCGCCGATCCGGGCTATAAAGACGTGCCGGATCCCGCCAATATCGGCTTTCCGATCGCAGAGGTGGAGGCAGACGGCACTTTCGTGCTGACCAAAGCGGACGGCACCGGCGGCTGCATCGATACCCGCACGGTCAAGGAGCAACTCCTTTACGAAATCCACGATCCCGCGGCCTATCTGACGCCGGACGTGACACTCGACCTGACCGAGGTCGAAGTCGTTGCCGTCGGGCGCGACCGGGTCAGGGTGACGGGTGCTCGCGGCCATGCGGCACCGGCGACGCTGAAGGCAACGGTCGGTTATTACGGCGACTGGCTGGGCGAGGCGGAGATTTCCTATGCCGGGCCGAACGCTTTCCAACGCGCGCGGCTCGCGGTCACGATCATCCGTGAACGGATCGCCAAACGTGCGCTTGATGTCACGTCGCGAGCCGACGTGATTGGAACGACCAGCGTTTTTGACGATGACGGCGGCACGCTGTTTGCAGAATTTCGCGGTAAAAATGACGGAGACTATCGCGTCCGTTTCGCCTTTGGTGGCGAAGTCGCCGCCGTTGAGGCCGCCGTTCAGGAAGTCAACGCGCTTTATTGCTGCGGTCCGGCGGGTGGCGGCGGAGTCCGCCAGAACGTGCGTCCCCGCGTGCGTACGGTCTCGCATCTCGTTCCCCGCTCGCTTGTTTCCGTGTCTCATTCCTTTATCGGAGAGGCGCCGTGACACGGAACCGCATCACCGTACCGCTGCATGCGATCGCCCACGGCCGCGCTGGCGACAAGGGCAACCGGCTGAACGTCAATGTCATCGCCTACCGGCCGGAATTCTGGCCGATCCTGCTTGAACAGGTGACGGAAGCTTCCATCGCGGCACTCTTCGCCCACCGGGGCGTTACGCGCGTCGTGCGTTACGAACTGCCAAAGCTGCAGGCGCTCAATTTCGTCATAGACGATGCCCTGGAAGGCGGAGTCAATTCCAGCCTCAGCCTCGATACGCACGGAAAGACCCTGTCTTTCCTCGTGCTCGACCTGCCGGTCGAGCTTCCGCCGCATATCATGCCATCCGATACGGCCATCCGGTCGGATACGCCAAATCTTGATCCAGTCATGGGAGGAGTGGACAATGAATAAGAAGAGGACCCTGACGCTTTTGCCGGCCTTGCTTGCCGGCATTTCCGCGGCAGCGATGATCGCCGCGCCCGTCGGCGCGCAGGAATTGAAGCGCGGCGGCAACCTGCGCATCGGGATTTCGCAGATGGCGCCATCACCGGACCCGGTGGTCACGACATTCGGGGTGAACTGGGGTACGTCCTATATCGTCTGCGAAGGTCTGTTCGGGCTGGATGAAAAATGGACCCCCCAGCCGATGCTGGCGGACTCGTTCAAATACAGCGATGACGGGCTGAAGCTCACCGTCGCGCTCCGCTCGGGGCTGAAGTTCCATTCCGGCGCTGGGCTGACCGCGGCCGACGTCGTCGCGTCGCTCAACCGCTTCCGTGAATCCGCGGGCATTGGCGCATCGCTGAAGGCGACGACCAAGTCGATCAAGGCGGTGGACGACAAAACCGTCGAATTCGAACTGACGAGCCCCAGCCCGATCCTGCCGGGCCTGTTGGCCGGAGCGCAGTCGGCGATCATGTCGGCCAAGTCCCTGGAGGGCGCGTCCGCCACCGTCGGCACCAAGGGGCTTGATTGCACCGGCCCTTATACGCTGACCAGCTATCAACCCGACCAGGGCGCCAAACTCACCCGCTGGTCCGACTACCAGAGCCGCAAGGAACCCGCATCGGCCATGTCCGGTGCAAAATACGCCTATGCCGACGAGATTAATCTGCGTCTGATGCCGGAGCCCTCCGTGCGCCGGGATGCGCTGATCACCGGGCAGATCGATATAGCCCGCGAACTGCCGTCCGACTTCTTCGACGCGCTCAAGAACAATTCCGGCACGGAGCCGGTCGTGGTGCCGAACAACCAGTCGCTGACGGTCGTGTTCAACACCAAGGAAGGCGTCGCCGCCGACGTCAACCTGCGCCGCGCCATCTATCATGCGCTGGAGATGGAGCCGATCATGCAGGCGTCGGTCGGCAAGAAGGATTTCTACACGCTCGATCCGAGCTGGATCCCCGATCCGAACTCATTCTGGTATACGAAGGCCGGTGTTCCGGACGGGTTCGGCAAGCCGAATGCGGCCAAGGTCAAGGAATATCTCGCCAAATCCAACTACAAGGGTCAGCCGATCCGCTGGCTGGTGGCAAGCGAACAGTATCAGAAGCACTATCTGACGGCGATTACCGCCAGCCAGCAGCTCGAGGAGTTCGGCATCAAGGTGGATATCGTCCAGTCGCCGATGGCGAATTACATCCAGGCCCGTGCCAATGCTGCGCAGATGGATGCCTTCTCCAGCTTCCTGCCCACCTATGTCGATCCGACCTCGATTGCCTATCTCAACCCGACCTATCCCGGCTTCTGGGACAATCCGGAAAAGACCGGGCTGATGAAGCAGATAGCGACGACGATCGATCCGAAGGAGCGCAAGGCGATCTTCGAGAAAATCCACGCGCTTGCCTATGATCAGTTCCCGTTCATCAAATACGGGACCGAGTCCAACATGTACGGCATGCGCAAGGGTGTCGGCAATCCGCAGCGGATTCCGGCCCGCTCGGACGACTTCTACAACGTGGCGCCGCCTCCGGCGAAGTGAGGATGAGCACGATCGAGCAAAGCCTGTCCGAGAGCCCGTCCGCTGGAGAGGAAGCAACCTTCGTCTCCAGCCACCGGCCGCTATGGCAAAGACTGATCCGCAATCCCGCGGCGGTCTTTTCGATTGTCGTACTGGTGGTCTTGGTACTGGGCGCGTTTCTCGCTCCGGTGATCGCACCAGGCAACCCGATGCGCGTCAGCCCAGCCCAGCGGTTCACCCCGCCGGGCCTGGAACATCTGTTCGGCACCGACAACCTCGGCCGCGACATGTTCAAGATGGTGCTGCACGGCTCGCGGACGTCGCTGCTCGTCGGTCTCGTCGTCACGCTCGTTTCAATGTCCGTGGCGATCGTGCTCGGCGTGATTTCCGGCTTCTATCGCAAGGTGGACGTCGTCCTGATGCGCTTCGTCGACGGTATGATGGCTTTCCCCGGCATCGTGCTGGCAACGGCTGCCGCCGGCATCATGGGGCCGAGCGTCACCACGGTCATCACTTCGCTTTCTATCGTGCTGATCGCGCCATCGCTCCGGATCGTCCGCGGACAGGTTCTCGTCGTCCGTGAATTGCAGATGATCGAGGCCGCGCGCGCCGTCGGCGTGCCGACGATGCGCATACTCTCCCGATACGTCCTGCCGGCCGTCAGTTCGCCGATCCTCGTCCAGACCTCGTTCATCTTCTCCGCCGCCGTGCTGGGCGAGGCGGGACTGAGCTTCATCGGCGTCGGTATCGGCCCCAAGGATCTGAGCTGGGGCAACGCACTGACCGAAGCGCGGAACTACATTGGCCAGGCGCCCTGGATCGTGCTGTTTCCGGGCCTCGCGCTGATGCTGACCATTCTTTCGCTCAACCTGCTGGGTGACGCCTTGCGCGACGTGCTCGATCCCCGGCTTGCAAGGAGGCGCTAGATGCTGGCCTATCTCGGCAGACGGTTCCTGCTTATCCTCCCGACCATCTTCGTGCCGCTGATGCTGGTGTTCCTGTTGCTGCGCCTGTCGCCGGGCGACCCCGCCGGCATGATGCTGGGTGACCAGGCGACCGCCGACCAGATTGCCGAGCTGAGAGCCGAACTCGGGCTCGATCAACCAATCTATGTGCAATTCTTCATCTGGCTGAAGGATATCGTCACGCTCAATCTCGGCCAGTCGATCTTCTTCCGTGAACCCGTCATGAAGATCATCCCGGAATATGCAGGCGTCACCATCCTGCTTGCTCTGGTGGGCCTTTCGCTGGCTGTCGTGATCGGCGTGACGCTCGGCGTGGTTTCGGCGATGAACCGCAACAGGCCGATTGACCGTGGTGTCATCGTCAGTGCCGTGCTCGGTATTTCCGTGCCGGAATTCTGGTTCGCGCTGCTGCTGATCTTCCTGTTTGCGGTGACGCTGCGCTGGTTCCCGGTTGCGGGCTACAATCCGCCATCCGCCGGCATCGTCGCCTTCGCGGCGACCATCTTCCTTCCGGCCCTGGCGCTCGGCGTGCGCCAGTCGGCGCTGATGACGCGGATGATGCGGTCGTCCATGCTCGACGTGCTGAACGAGCCCTATATCACCACTGCGCGGGCCCAGGGATTGCCGGAGCGCAAGGTGATCGGCAGCTATGCGCTACGCACCGCCTCGATTCCGGTCATCACCGTCGTCGGGCTGGCGGCCGGGCATATGCTGGGCGGCGCCGTGGCGATCGAAATCATCTTCGCCCTGCCGGGCCTCGGCCGCATGCTGGTGGAGGCAGTCGCCCGTCGGGACTATCCGCTGGTCGAAGGCGGGGTTCTGACCATTTCGCTGATTCTTGCGGTGCTTAATCTTGCAATCGACATCGTCTACGCGCTCCTCGATCCCCGGATACGCTATCAATGAACACATATGTTCCATCGGAAGCGCTTGGCCCGCCGCACAGCGCCGTGGGGACCGGCCCCGTGCTGGAGGTCGAGGGCTTGTCCCTGTCCTTCCGCAACGAAGGCGGCCTTCTGCCGATCGTTACCGACATTTCGTTCTCGATCGGCCGGGGCGAGGCGGTGGCGCTGGTCGGCGAATCCGGTTGCGGAAAATCGATCACCGCCAGCGCGGTTATGGGGCTCGCACCCGACAACGCGGTGATCACCGGCGAAATCCGGCTGAACGGGCAACGCATTTCCGGCCTTTCGCCGCGCGAGCGGCGTAAGCTCTGCGGTCGACACATGGGTTTCATCTTTCAGGAGCCGATGACGGCATTGCACCCGACGTTGACGATCGGCCGGCAGATGACCGACACGCTGAGCCACAATCTCGGGCTCGGCCAGCGGGCAGCGACGGGTCGCGCCGTCGAACTGCTGGTGAAGGTGGGCATTCCCCGCCCCATGGATATCCTGAAGGGCTACGTCCATGAGCTTTCCGGCGGCATGCGCCAGCGCGTCATGATTGCGCTCGCCATTTCCTGCGGACCGTCGCTGATCATTGCCGATGAGCCGACCACCGCGCTCGACGTCACGATCCAGGCGCAAGTCCTGGATTTGCTGGAAGACATGCGTCGCGAGCTCGACCTCGCGATGCTCTTCATCACCCACGACCTCGAAGTTGTCGGCGACTTCTGCGACCGGGCCGTGGTCATGTATGCAGGCGACGTGGTGGAGCGGGCGACGGGCCGCGCTGTCATCGAGACGCCGCACCACCCCTATACTCGCGGGCTGATCGACGCCATTCCGGCGCATGGTGGAGCCCGTCATCGCCTGACCCCGATCCCCGGGACGGTGCCGCCGGTGGGCGCATGGCCCGAGGGGTGTCGGTTCGCGCCTCGTTGCCAACGTGCGGACGAACAATGTCGCATCCACCCCCGTCTTGATGCCGTCGGCGTATCCGTCGTCCGTTGCTGGCACCCGGTCGAGGAGGTTCCGGCATGATGAGCGGTGCTTCACCCGTGCTCGAAGTGCTCGGGCTTTCGAAATCCTTCAAGGCGGTCAAGGCCGTTCGCAACGTCTCCTTTTCCGTCGCCAGGGGCAAGACCTTCGGCATCGTCGGCGAATCCGGCAGCGGCAAGTCGACGACCGCCCGCCTCGTGCTGCGGCTGATCGAGCCGACGACCGGCGATATCAGCTTTCGGGGAAGGGATCTGTCGGCGATGAGGCCCGAAGAGTTGCGTCGAGAGCGGCGCCACATGCAGATGATTTTCCAGGATCCGTTCGGTTCGCTGAACGGCCGCATGACAGTGCGTGAGACGCTGACCGAGCCGCAGATGGTCCACGGCATCGGCACGCCCGCCTCCCGTGTCGAGACGGCACGCGGCCTGCTTGCCGAAGTGGGGTTGCCTGCGGCTGCGCTCGATCGGTTTCCGCATGAGTTCTCCGGCGGACAGCGGCAGCGGATCGCGATTGCCCGTGCGCTCGCCACCAACCCGGAACTGATCGTCGCCGATGAGCCGGTCAGCGCACTGGACGTTTCTGTGCAGGCGCAGGTGCTGAATCTGCTGCGCGATCTGCAGGAACGGCATGGAACGACCATGCTGTTCATATCGCATGACCTCAGGGTCGTGCAGTTCATGTGCGACGAAATCGCCGTCATGTATCTCGGGGAGATCGTGGAACAGGGCCCGCGCGAGCGGATATATGGCGCGCCGGCGCATCCCTATACCCAGGCGCTCCTCGCTTCCGTGCCGGGCAGGGGATCGGGCAAACGCACCCGGCTTGCTGGCGAGATCCCGAGCGCCCATGCTGCGCCGAGCGGTTGCGCCTTCCGCACCCGCTGCCCGCAGGCGCACGAACGTTGTGCCGTGGAGGCACCGGTGATGCGCCAGCTCGGCGATGGTCAACAGGCGGCCTGCCATCTCCTAGATAAGGCAGGGTCCATATGAGGACGGTCGATATTTCGAGCCGCGAAGCTGTCTATCGCGGCATCGTTTCCGAACGCGGGACGAGCTTTGTCGGCATACCCTATGGCGAACCGCCGGTCGGTGCCCTGCGCTTCCAGCCGCCGAAGGCCGTCATGGCAAGAGGTCTTGTCGACGCGACACGGCCCGGCAACGCGCCGCCCCAGATCCGTCGCCCGGTCCCTGCATGGACACCCCGCAATACGGGTTTCTCGACCGGCGAGGATTGCCTCAACCTCAACGTCTTCACGCCAGCGGCAGATGGCGGCAGACGCCCGGTGATCGTGCATGTCTTCGGCGGCGGTTTCCAGACGGGGTCCGTGAATGGCGGTTATCAGGACGAACTCGGTTTCGTCCGGCGCGGCGACATTGTCTACGTCCGGCCCAATTTCCGCACCGGCGCGCTGGGTTTCCTGCATCTCGGCGAGGTGATGGGCGACGGGGCGCCCGCCAATCGCGGCATGCTCGATCTCGTCGCGGCGCTTGAATGGGTCAAGGAGAATATCGGAGCCTTCGGCGGCGATCCGGACAACGTCACACTTGTTGGCCTGTCGTCCGGCGGCTTCACCATCGGCGCGCTGTTCGGGATGGATGACATCGCCCACCTTTTCCGGCGCGCCTGGATGATGAGCGGTTCGGCAAGCCGCATCATCGATCCAGGGACCGCAAGTTCGATGGCCGGCGATTTTCTGGACCGCGTCGGCATCAGGCGCGGCGATCACGATGCCCTGCAAGCGCTGCCGGTCGAGCGCATTCTTGCCGCGCAGGAAGAAATTATCGCTACGGACCTCGGCGAGCGCAACTCTCCCGGAGGACGCACGCTGGGCATCGTGCTGGACGGCCGGAGCCTGAAGCGCCATCCGCTCGACGGTCTTGCCACGGGAACCTTCCGCGATAAACAGATGGTCGTCGGCTGGACCCGCGACGAGGCGCGCATGTGGTATGCCTTCGGCATCATGCAGGCGCCGAAGGATCGGGCACGTGTGCTCTCCACCGTCGCACGTTTCTTTCCCGACAGAGCGGAGGCGGTACTGTCGGAACTCGAAAAGGCGCACCCCACGGCCGATCTCGTCGATCTCGAGGAGCGCTTTCTTTCGGCAACCATCTATCGCGATCCTGCTCAGAAGACTGCGGAAATTCACGCGGGAGCAGGAGGAAAAGCGTTTGCCTACGAATTCGCCTGGGTCCCGGATTTGGAAGGCGGCCGGCTGGGCTCGTCGCATGCCTTCGACGAGCCCTTCGTTTTTGGCAATGTGGAGGCCGAACGTGTTCCGCTCGCTGCTGGCAGGCCGGGTGCCGTCCAGCTTGCAAACGAGATGTCGGCGGCCTTGCTCACTTTTTCCCGGGAGGGCGGTGTGCCCTGGCGCAGGTTTGAGGGAGCAGAAACGGTAAAGCTGTTCTTCTGAATTTTAGTCTCAAAGCAGGGCGACTTGACGCCAGCCGCCGGCGCTTGGAAAAACGCCTTCGTCTCGGCCTCGGGACTACGCGGTGTTGTGCCGTCGCATGGTATCGGCGGAACCGCGAACCACCTCGGAAATCTGCAGTAACTGGGTGACGAGGGGCGTCGAATTGCGCCAGATCATTCCGATCGTGCGCGAGGGCCGGGGCGCCTGGAACCGGGAGATCGAAACCTGCGCCGAGCGCGTTTCCACCGGCACTGCCATTTCCGGGATCAGGGTGACGCCGATGCCGGCGCTGACCATCTGCACCAGCGTCGACAGAGAGCTGCCTTCCATGACTTCGCGAGGGCGGGTCGCTCCTATCTTGCAGAACGACAGCGCCTGGTCGCGGAAACAGTGGCCTTCCTCAAGAAGAAGCAGGCGCATTTCGCGAAGCGCCTCGCGTTCGGGAACCGGCTTGCCCGCATCCTCGCGCCCCCGGACCAGCACGAACTCCTCCTCGAACAATTTCATCTCGGTCAGGAACGGTGCCGAGACGGGCAGGGCGACGATTGCCAGATCCAGTTCGCCCTGGGCCAGTTCCTGAACAAGCTTTGCGGTTTGCGTCTCGCGCACCTGTATTTCTATTCCCTCGAACGTCTTGTTCAGATCGTTGATGATCGCCGGCAAAAGATAGGGCGCGATCGTTGGAATGATGCCGATACGCAGGCGGGCCAGAAACGGATCACGCGAAGCGCGGGCAAGTTCCGCCAGTTCATCCACTGCGCGGAGGATGTCGCGCACCCGTAGCGCGAACGTCTGGCCGAAAGCGGTGAGTTTCACTTCACGGGCGTTCCGCTCGAAGAGGTCTCCGCCCACTTCCTGTTCGAGTTCCTTGATTTGCATCGACAAGGCAGGTTGGGAGATCGCGCATGCGTCGGCCGCGCGCCTGAAGCGGCCATCCCGCGCCAACGCCTCGAAATAGCGGAGCTGCTTCAGTGTGAGGTTCTTCATAATCTCAGCTTATCGCAACGATCAGTAAATCCAACTTAAATTTATGAGAGGCTTCCGATAAGAAGAGAATCCGAGGGAGGGCGCGCTGGGCTTTCGACCCGACGGGACGGGAAGCGAGGCCGAAGCTTGCGGCGCTGAACCATCCGGTTCACGGAAAATGCTCTCTTTTGCACGGCAGATAATGAAAGCACTAAAGGAGAAAGTCATGGATGCGAAATCTAGCGAAAACGCCGGCAAATGTCCGGTCGCCCACACGCCTCGCGGCAGATCGAACCGCGACTGGTGGCCCAACCAGCTGAACGTCCAGATCCTTCACGGGCACTCCGTCCGCTCCGATCCGATGGGCGAAGCCTTTAACTATGCCGAAGAGTTCAAGACGCTCGATCTCGATGCATTGAAGAAGGATCTTCATGCGCTGATGACCGATTCTCAGGACTGGTGGCCGGCCGACTTCGGTCACTACGGCGGCCTCTTCATCCGCATGGCCTGGCACAGCGCCGGCACATACCGCATCACCGATGGCCGCGGTGGCGCAGGCCAGGGTCAGCAGCGTTTCGCGCCGCTCAACAGCTGGCCGGACAACGTCAACCTCGACAAGGCCCGCCGCCTGCTGTGGCCGATCAAGCAGAAATACGGCAACAAGATTTCCTGGGCGGATCTGATGATCCTGACGGGCAATGTCGCACTCGAATCGATGGGTTTCAAGACCTTCGGTTTCGCCGGCGGCCGCGCCGACGTCTGGGAGCCGGAAGAGCTCTACTGGGGTCCGGAAGGCACCTGGCTCGGCGACGAGCGCTATAGCGGCGAGCGCCAGCTCGCGGAACCGCTCGGCGCCGTGCAGATGGGCCTCATCTACGTCAATCCGGAAGGCCCGAACGGCAATCCGGACCCGCTGGCATCTGCCCGCGACATCCGCGAAACCTTCGCCCGCATGGCGATGAACGACGAAGAGACCGTCGCGCTGATCGCCGGCGGCCACACCTTCGGCAAGACCCATGGCGCCGGTGATCCGTCGTTTGTCGGCATCGACCCGGAAGGCGGCGAGCTCGAAGCGCAGGGCCTCGGCTGGTCGAGCAAGTTCAACTCCGGCGTCGGCCGCGACGCGATCGGCAGCGGCCTGGAAGTCACCTGGACGACGACGCCGACGAAATGGAGCAACAACTTCTTCTGGAACCTGTTCGGTTACGAATACGAGCTGGAAACCAGCCCGGCCGGTGCCAAGCAGTGGGTTGCCAAGGGCGCAGGCGACACGATCCCGGACGCTTTCGATCCTGCGAAGAAGCACAAGCCGAAGATGCTGACCTCCGACCTCGCGCTACGTTTCGATCCGATCTACGAGAAGATCTCGCGCCGCTTCCTCGAAAACCCGGATCAGTTTGCAGACGCCTTCGCCCGCGCCTGGTTCAAGCTGACCCATCGCGACATGGGCCCGAAGGTCCGCTACCTCGGTCCGGAAGTGCCGGCCGAAGACCTGATCTGGCAGGATGTCATCCCGGCCGTCGACCATCCGCTCGTCGATGACGCGGATGTCGCCAGCCTGAAGGCCAAGGTTCTGGCAACCGGTCTCTCGGTCCAGGAACTGGTCTCGACTGCCTGGGCTTCCGCCTCGACCTTCCGCGGTTCCGACAAGCGCGGCGGTGCCAATGGTGCGCGTATCCGGCTTGCCCCGCAGAAGGATTGGGAAGCCAATCAGCCGGAGCAGCTCGCCAAGGTTCTCGGCGTGCTCGAAGGCATCCAGAAGGACTTCAACGCTGCCCAGACCGGGGGCAAGAAGATCTCTCTGGCCGACCTGATCGTGCTTGCCGGCGCCGCCGGCGTCGAGAAGGCGGCGAAGGCCGGCGGTCAGGACATCACCGTGCCGTTCACGCCGGGCCGGATGGACGCTTCGCAGGAGCAGACGGATGCGCATTCCTTCGCGCCGCTTGAACCTCGTGCCGATGCTTTCCGCAACTATGTCAACGGCAGCAAGCTGCAGTTCATGCAGGCAGAGGAGGCCCTCGTCGACCGCGCCCAGCTGCTGACGCTGACGGCACCGGAAATGACCGCCCTCATCGGCGGCCTGCGCGTGCTGAAGGCCGGTCAGCCGGAACATGGCGTCTTCACCGACAAGCCGGAAACCCTGACGAACGACTTCTTCGTCAACCTGCTCGACATGGGCACGGTCTGGGCTCCGGTCGAAGGTAAAAAGGGCGTCTATCAGGGCAGTGACCGCAAGACGGGCACTGCCAAGTGGACCGGCACCCGCGTTGACCTGATCTTCGGTTCGCACTCGCAGCTTCGCGCCATCGCCGAAGTCTACGGCCAGTCCGATGCCAAGACGAAGTTCGTCAAGGACTTCGTGGCGGCCTGGACCAAGGTCATGAACGCCGACCGTTTCGATCTCGTCTGATCGACAAAATCGCCAGGGCGCCGCTCAGCGACGCCCTGGCATCTTTTTCAGTCGCCTGTTCATGCCGGACCTTCAGGTCGGCACGAAGGCCGAGGCGATCGCCAGCACAAATCCCAGGATCGTGGCGCAGACGGACAGGGCCTCGCGCGTCTTTTCGGAACTGACGCTCCACCCCTCGCTGGTCAGATACCGGGCGATCAGGCCGAGCGACAGCAGGCCGACGCAGCCGAGGAAGGCGAAGAAATACACCCCGTACTGCATGTTGGAGATCTTCTTGGTCAGCACCTCGGTGACGCCGACCAGGGTCGAGAGAGACAGGAGCAGGCTGCCGATGATCAGGTATTCGGCGTGTTTCGACCGGACCGCGGAATAGAGCGACAGGATCGTGAACAGGAAACCGACCAGCACGATCGCGATATAGTTGCCGCTGACATGTCCCGTCGCCGAGATCGACATGAAGATCGATGTCAGAATGAACAGTATTGCTGTGAAGATGATCTTGTATTTTGAATTGAAAAACTGTCGCATGATATTGATCCGCTCTTAGCCGGCCCGCCTGCGGCGCTGGCGAATACCGTTCCCGAAGTATGAGAAATTCGGCGCGCGATGAACAGGTTGCACGCCCGCTATCCAGCGGAAATCCCCGCCCGAGTTTCAGGATCCGGTTTCAGGCGAGCCGCCGGCGCTGGATGGCGTAGGCGGCCGCGGCACTCATCGCCGCCAGCAGGTACCAGGTGGCGGCATAAACGAGGTGGCTGTTGCGGAAGCGGATCACCGTCAGTCCGCCGACCGGCAGGCCGCCGGGGATCGGCGTCGCGTCCGCATCGATGAAATAGGGCGCCGCCTTTTCGATGCCTTTCGTTGTCGCAATGGCCGCCACGTCGCGCGAATACCAGCGGCCGTCGGCGGGATCGTTGGAGCGCAGGAAGGCGCCGTCCGGCTCGCTCATCCGGAGAAGGCCGGTGATCCTGACGGGACCTTCGATCTCTCCATCCGCGCGTGCGGCCGGATCGCGGCGGGCCGCCGGTACGAAGCCGCGATTGATCAGGATCGTGGTTCCATCCGCCTGCTCCAGCGGCGTCAGGATCCAGAAGCCGGGTCCGAGATCGGTCACGGCCTGGACCGGCGTTTCCGCATCATGGCGAAAGGTGCCGGTCGCGATGACGCGACGGTATTCGTCGTTTTCGGCGTTGATGCCGGACCAGGCTGCCGATGACGGGGCCGGCACCGGACTGGCGGTGACCCTGGCATCGACGCGGGCGATCAGGTCGAGTTTCCAAAAGAGCCGCTGCACCTGCCAGGTGCCCAGCCCGAGGAAGATCAGCGTCAGGAACAGCATCGCACCCGCGAAGACGAGCTGGGAGCGGGTCGGCCCCGCATCCGCCGTTTCTCCGATCAAGGGATGGTCGAGAGACAACGCGTTTATCCTTCTGAGGCTCATCCCTTTCGGGTCGTCACGGCATGTTCTTCATCATCTCCGGCGACATCGGCATCATGTTGGTATTGAGATGATGCATGACCCAGAGCGAACCGGCAAGCGTGATGCCGACCAGCACCAGGGTGAACAGCAGCGCCATCATCGTCCAGCCGCCTTCTGAGCGCGGGTTCATGTGCAGGAAGTAGACCATGTGCACGACGATCTGCACGACGGCGAGCCCCATGACCATGAAGGCGGTGAGAAGCTTGCTGTCGAAGACGCCGCCCATGACGAGCCAGAAGGGAATAGCCGTCAGGATCACCGACAGGGCAAAGCCGATCAGATAGCCTTTCAGCGTGCCGTGGCCGGCCTGATGGCCATTGCTGTGGCCATGATGGGCCTCTGCGGCATCTTCGTGCAATGGGGCTTGGCCGTGCGCGCTCATCCGAGGACTCCCATGAGATAGACGAAGGAAAAGACGCCGATCCAGACGACGTCGAGGAAGTGCCAGAACATCGAAAGGCACATGAGGCGGCGCTTATTTGCCTCGATCAGGCCGCGTCTGCCGACTTGCACCATCAGCGTGATCAGCCAGATGATGCCGAAGGTCACATGCAGGCCGTGGGTGCCGACCAGCGTGAAGAAGGAGGAAAGGAAAGCCGAGCGGGTCGGCCCGGCACCTTCGTGGATCAGGTGGTTGAACTCGTAGAGTTCCAGCCCGAGGAAAATCACGCCGAAGATGCCCGTCACGCCGAGCCAGAACAGCGTCTCGGCCTTGGCGCCCCGTTCCATCTGCAGCATGGCGAAGCCATAGGTGATCGACGAGAAGAGCAGCATTGCGGTGTTGATCGCGACGATCGGCAGGTCGAACAGGTCGGCGGGCGAGGGGCCTGCCGCATAGTTGCGGCCGAGCACGCCGTGGGTGGCGAAGAGCACGGCAAAAATCAGGCAGTCGCTCATCAGATAGAGCCAGAAGCCCAGCATGGTGCTGCCTTCCGGATGGTGCTCTTCCGTGACGTAGAATTGCAGCTTGCCGTTTTCCGGGCCGTCGGTTTGCGCTTGCGTCTGGCTCATGATCTCAGGTCCGGTCCGCGAGCAGCTTCGAGCGCGCGTCCTCTGTTGCGGTCACGGTTTCGGCGGGAATATGGAAATCCCGGTTATAGTTGAAGGTATGGCCGATCGCCGTGGCGATCATTGCAATGAAGGATACCGCCGCCAGCCACCAGATGTACCAGATCATGGCGAAGGCGAAGACGATGCTGATACCCGCGAGGATGATCCCCGTACCGGTATTCCTCGGCATGTGGATCGGCTTGAAGCCGCCGAGCGGGCGCTCGTATCCGCGGCTCTTCATGTCGTACCAGCTGTCATGATCATGCACGACGGGGGTGAAGGCGAAGTTGTAGTCCGGCGGCGGCGAGGAGGTCGACCATTCCAGCGTGCGCCCGTCCCACGGATCCCCGGAGGTCTCGCGCAGCTGGTCGCGCCGCAGGAACGAGACGACGAGCTGGATGATGAAGGCTCCGATGCCGCAGGCGATGATTGCAGCGCCGATGGCGGCGATGACAAACCATATCTGCAGGGAAGGATCCTCGAACTGGCTGACGCGGCGGGTGACACCCATCAGGCCGAGCACGTAGAGCGGCATGAAGGCGACGAAGAAGCCGATCTGCCAGCACCAGAAGCTGATGAGGCCCCAGAACCTGTCGAGCTTGTAGCCGAAGGCCTTCGGCCACCAGTACACGAGGCCTGCCATGAGCCCGAACAGCACGCCGCCGATGATGACGTTGTGGAAGTGGGCGATCAGGAAGAGCGAGTTGTGCAGCACGAAGTCGGCCGGCGGGATGGCCAGCATGACGCCCGTCATGCCGCCGATGACGAAGGTCACCATGAAGCCGATCGTCCAGTACATCGGCAGCTCGTAGCGGATGCGGCCGCGATACATGGTGAAGAGCCAGTTGAACATCTTCGCGCCGGTGGGGATCGAGATGATCATCGTCGTGATGCCGAAGAAGGCGTTTACGCTCGCGCCCGCGCCCATCGTGAAGAAGTGGTGCAGCCACACAATGTAGGAAAGGATCATGATCACGCAGGTGGCGTAGACCATCGAGGCATAACCGAAGAGGCGCTTGCCGCTGAAGGTGGCGACGACTTCGGAAAAGATGCCGAAGGCCGGCAGCACGAGGATGTAGACTTCCGGATGACCCCAGATCCAGATGAGGTTGATGTACATCATCGGGTTGCCGCCGAGATCGTTCGTGAAGAAGTTCATGCCGACATAGCGGTCGAGCGACAGCAGCGCGAGCGTGGCGGTGAGGATCGGGAAGGTGGCGACGATCAGCACGTTGGTGCAGAGCGAGGTCCAGGTGAAGACCGGCATCTTCATGAAGGTCATGCCGGGGGCGCGCATCTTCACGATCGTGGCGATCAGGTTGATGCCGGATAGCGTCGTGCCGACGCCCGCCACCTGCAGGCCCCAGATATAATAGTCCACCCCGACGCCCGGACTGTAATCGGCGCCCGAAAGCGGCGGATAGGCCAGCCAGCCGGTGCGGGCGAACTCGCCAACGAAGAGCGACATCATGATGATGACGGCGCCGGCCGTGGTCATCCAGAAGGAGAAGTTGTTGAGGAAGGGGAAGGAAACGTCGCGTGCGCCGATCTGCAGCGGCACCACGTAGTTCATGAAACCGGTGACGAAGGGCATTGCCACGAAGAAGATCATGATCACGCCGTGGGCGGTGAAGATCTGGTCGTAGTGATGCGGGTTGAGGTAGCCCTCGTTTCCGTTGAAGGCGATCGCCTGCTGGATGCGCATCATGATCGCATCGGCAAAACCGCGCAGCAGCATGATGATGGCGAGCACGATATACATGATGCCGATCTTCTTGTGATCGACGCTCGTGAACCACTCGGTCCAGAGATAGCCCCAGAGCTTGTACTTGGTGATCAGCGCCAGGACGGCGAGGCCGCCGATTGCGACCGCCATGAAGGTCACGACCAGGATGGGCTCGTGATAGGGAATGGCTTCCAGCGAAAGCCGTCCGAAGAGGAATTGGGTAAGTGTGGTGTTGCCGAACATGGGTTTCTACCGGATCTCGTTCAGGGCTTTGCCGGGGCGTCGTTGTTGAGCTGCGCCGGTGCTGCGCCGCCCTGCGGGGTTGCGGGGGCGCTTCCGGAAGCGCCGCCCTGCATATTGTTCATGTCGTGGTTCATGGGAGCCTGCCCGGATTGCCCTTCAGGCTGCTGCGGGTTGTTCACGCCTTCCGCCGGTTCCGGGCTGCGGGCCGGATTGCCGGTGGCCGGGAATGTGGCGGCAGGGGCGGCCGTGCCGTGCTCCGTTTCGCCCGCATGGCGGTTGTCGTGCTCCAGCCTGGCGCGGTTCTCGTGGCTTTCGGTTCCCGCACCGCCCGCCATGTCGATATGCATCATCTCGTCCATGCACATCTTGCCGGGCGTCGCGCACATGTTGAGGACTGCGCGATAGAGCCCGTCCTCGACGGATGCGTAATAACGCACCGGCTCCTTGGCGCTCGGCTTCTCGAGCTTGAGATAGGCGTCGCGGTTGAGTGCCGTGCCGTTCTGCTTCACGCGGGCCACCCATTGGTCGAAACCGGCCTGATCGACGCCATGGAACTTGAAGCGCATGTGCGAAAAGCCGTCGCCGCTGTAGTTCGAGGAGAGGCCCTCGTATTCGCCGGGCTTGTTGATAACGGCGTGCAGCTTCGTTTCCATGCCGGGCATGGCGTAGATCATCCCAGCCAGCGCCGGTACGTAGAAGGAGTTCATGACCGACGAGGCGGTGATCTTGAAGTTGATCGGCACGTCGACAGGGGCCGCCATCTCGTTGACGGTGGCGATGCCGTAATCCGGGTAGAAGAACAGCCATTTCCAGTCGAGCGCCACCACTTCGACGTTGATCGGCTTCACTTCCGCCGACACTGCGCGCTGCGCGTCGATCCGGTCGAGCGGCCGGTAGGGGTCCAGTTTATGGGTGCTGATCCAGGTCACGGCGCCGAGCGCAATGATGATGGCGAGCGGCGCCGACCAGATGATGACTTCGAGCCGGGTCGAATGGTGCCATTCGGGATCGTAGGGCGCATTGGTGTTCGAGCCGCGATAGCGCCAGGCGAAGAACAGCGTGAGGAAGATCACAGGCACGATGATGATCAGCATCAGCACCGTGGAGACGATGATCAGGTCGGCTTGCTGCCTTGCGATGTCGCCCGAAGGCGACATGACGACCAGATTGCACCCGGAAAGCCCCATAAGAGCAAGGAGAGCGAACAACCGTGCGACGATTTTCAACTGAGGGGTCATCTCGGGCTCGAATTTGCGTTTTGTCTAGTTGGGAGTAATCGCGTTCCGGCGTCGGCTGAAATAGGGCCGTTCGTCGCAGTGCAGCAAGATGTCGCAGTGCAGCAAAAGACCGCATGGCCTTCCATGCCGTTTTGCTGCACGACCTGCACACTCGGCTCCACATCCGCCAACCGGGAAATCTAGGACAACCTGACCGGCTGACCAGAGGGCGTGGATGAGAAGACGGTATGGGCCGTCGCAAATGTCAGGTTTTTTTAGCCTTGTTCCTTGATCTCGGCAGCATGTTGATCAACATTTCGGGGACAAGGCGAACTTTCGCCAGGAGGAATTCATGACCACGGTCGTCAATCCCGAGTCAGCAGGTCCCACGTCGTCCGGCCTCGAAAGGGATGCCCGCCGCATTCATGACGACAAGCCGATCTCGCCGGGCAGTATCGCGCTCGGTGTGATCATCGGTCGCATGTCTGAGTTCTTCGATTTCTTCGTCTATGGGCTGGGCTCCGTCCTGGTATTCCCCAAGCTTATCTTCCCGTTTGCACCGAGCCCGGTCGCCGCGACCCTGATGTCGTTCGCGATCTTCCCGCTCGCCTTCATGGCGCGACCCGTCGGATCGTTCGTCTTCATGTGGATCGACCGCAACTACGGGCGCGGCACGAAGCTGACGATCGCGCTCTTCCTGCTCGGGGGATCCACGGCTTCGATCGCCTTCCTGCCAGGTTATGACACGATCGGCTACTGGGCCGTGGCATTGCTGGCGCTGTTCCGCATGGGGCAGGGTTTTGCGCTCGGGGGAGCCTGGGATGGGCTCGCGTCACTCCTGAACCTCAACGCGCCGTCCAATCGGCGCGGCTGGTACGCGATGATCCCGCAGCTCGGCGCGCCGATCGGCTTTGCGCTGGCGAGCATCCTGTTCGGTTATTTCGTCGCCAACCTCTCGGAAGCGGATTTCATTTCCTGGGGATGGCGCTATCCGTTCTTCGTGGCGTTTGCGATCAACGTCGTGGCGCTGTTCGCGCGCCTGCGCATCGTCGCCAGCAAGGAGTTCGGCTCGGCCCTCGAGGCGAACGAACTGCAGGCCCGGCCGATCTTCGAAATGCTGAGCAAGCACGCGCATGACGTGGTGCTCGGCGCGTTCGTGCCGCTGGCGAGCTTCGCAATGTTCCACTTGGTGACGATCTTTCCGCTGAGCTGGGTCACCCTTTACGGCGGCCAGTCGGCAGCGGAATTCCTGTTCGTGCAGGTGATCGGCGCCGCCGTCGGCATCGTCGGCATCATCCTGTCGGGCCTGATCGCCGACCGTATTGGCCGCCGCAGCCAGCTGATGATCGGCGCCGTCATCATCGCGATCTTCTCGTTCTCGGCACCCTTCCTGCTCAATGCCGGCGGCAAGGGCCAGGACGCCTTCATCATCATCGGCTTCGGGATACTCGGCCTCTCCTTCGGCCAGGCCTCCGGGGCGGTCTCGTCCCGTTTCGGGCAATATTACCGCTATACCGGCGCGGCGCTCACCTCCGATCTTGCCTGGCTGATCGGCGCCGGTTTTGCACCGCTGGTGGCGCTCGGCCTCGCCAGCAGTTTCGGCATCATCTTCATCGGCGGTTACCTGATTTCCGGCGCGATCTGCACCATCGCCGCACTCAGCCTCAGCCGGGTCCTGGACCAGAGCGGCGAGCCGGGCGGATCGCGGTAAGCGGAAGGCTTTCCCCGGCTTGGCGACGGCATAACGCTGCCATATCCGCCTGCCTTATCTTCTATCCGTTGAACGGGGAGAAGATGAGGGGCAAAGCGTCCCCAAGCCGCCGTCTTGTCCAGCAAAGGCGCGGGTCGCGGCGGCCGGGGTTCCGCCGAAATCTCATGCGAAGGGTTCTGCCGGCCCTTTCGCCGGGTGAGTGAACCATTGCGGCCCGGTCTCGGTCATCTGGATATGGTCTTCGAGCCGGACGCCGAAGCGATCCGGGAAAACGATCATCGGTTCGTTGGAGAAACACATGCCCGGTTCGAGCACCGTCGCATTGCCGCGCACCAGATAAGGTTCCTCGTGGATGTCGAGGCCGAGCCCATGGCCGGCGCGATGCGGCAGGCCGGGCAGGACGTAGTCCGGCCCCAGCCCATGCCTTGCCAGGACCCTGCGGGCTGCGTCGTCGAGGCTGCCGCAGGTGGCGCCAAGGCGGGCGGCTTCGAAGACCGCCTGTTCCGCCTCGCGCTCGATCGCCCAGGCGACGGCGAATTCCTGCGTCGGCTCCTCCAGCACATAGGTGCGGGTGAGATCCGAGTGATAACCGTCGAGCCGGCACCCGGTGTCGACCAGCACCACGTCACCGGGGGCATAGGTCTGGTCGCCGTCGGCCCCGTGTGGAAGCGAGGTCGCGGTCCCGAACGAGACGATGCAGAAGCTCGAACCACCTTCGGCGCCGAGCGCGCGATGCTGTTCGTCGATATGGCGTACCACGTCGGAGGCAAGCACGCCCGGCTTGATGAAGGCATGCGCGCGGCGATGCACTTCCAGCGTCAGGTTCATCGCATATTGAATGAGGTCGATTTCTGCCTTCGACTTGCGGAGCCTCAGATCGCGGATCAGCCGTCCGCCATCGACAAGCCGGCCGGTGCCGAAGACGGCGGCGATCTGGTGGTAGACGAACAGCGGCAGCGCGTCGTCGAGCGCAAGTTTGACATTGGCGGGCAGCAGCGAGGCGACGAGGGCGGCACTTGCCTCGTCCTCCTGCCAGACGACGATTTCGCCCGGCAGATGGGGAAGGCTCTCGACGCGGCTCTGTTCGAACCCGGGTACGATGTAGGTCACTGATTTCCGCGTCACCAGCGCACCGAGCAGGCGTTCGCTCTGGTGCCAGACAAGGCCGGTGAAATAGCGCAGGCTTTCGCTGGCGCCGAGAAGAACGCCGCCCACTCCCGTTTCGTCCAGCGATGCCTGCAGCCGCGAAAGGCGCTGCCGGCGTTCGTCATCGGTGATCTTGGGCACGGAGTGAGACCAGGCCATGTCCGGTTCCTTTCGGCTTCACAAGGATTATATCCTGTTTGTATTTCGTAGATATTCGGCATGTTCTGCCGATCGATGTTTTGCTGTCGGTTGCCTCAGCGGAAGCGGCTGATGCTGTAGGGTTGGATATCGACAGCAGGCGTCCGCCGCGCGGCGATATCTGCAACCAGCCGGCCGGTCGCTGCCGACTGGGTGAGGCCGAGATGTCCGTGGCCGAAGGCGTAGATGACCGCCGGCGTGGCGCCTGACGGGCTGATCACCGGCAGGCAGTCCGGCATTGAGGGACGAAATCCCATCCATTGCCGGCCCCCGTCGGTCTTCAGATCCGGCAGGAAGCTTTTCGCCTTTTTCAGCATCGCTTCCGAGCGCCGGTAATTCGGAGCCAGGTTCAGCCCTCCGAGTTCGACGGCGCCGCCGACGCGGATACCGGAGGAGAGCGGCGTGACGACGAAGCCGTGATCGTTGAAATAGAGCTGGCGATGCAGCGGAAAGGCGCCCTGCGGCAACGTCGTGTTGTAGCCGCGCTCGGTTTCCAGCGGCGCGTGGTCGCCGAGGCCGGTCACGATCTTTTTCGACCAGGCGCCGCCTGCCAGCACCACGGTCTTCGCCTCGAAGACGGCGCCATCGTCCAGCACAACACGGGCGCCGTCGGCCGTCGGCTCGATACGGGTGGCTTCACCGATCCTAAGCGAGGCGCCGCGCGACATGGCATTGCTGAACAGGGCCTGGGTGAATTCCAGGGGATCGGAGACCTGCAGGCCCGACGGCGTGAAGACGCCGTGTTGGAACTGCGGTGCAAGACCCGGTTGCAGAGCCTCGATCTCGCTGCGGCCGACTTTCTGGAACTCAAAACCGGCCTTGCGTTTCGCCAGCCAGTCGTTGCCTGCGGCATTGAGGCTCGCCTCGCTGTCGTAGAGGTCGAGCGTGCCGGTCTGCTTCACCATCGCCCGCAGGCCGGCGCGCTCGACGGTGCGCAGCATTTCGCTGCGCGCCATCGGCATCATCCTGGCATGCACACGGACGGTGCGTTCATAGGCCGGCCGGGCGCTGGCACGCCAGAGGCGCCACAGCCAGGGCACCATGTTGAGCGCGTAGGAAGGCGGCAGGCTCAGCGGTCCCAGCGGATCGAGCAGCCATTTCGGTGCCTTCCGCATCATGCCGGGGGCGGCGATCGGTATGATCTCAGGAAAGGCGAGAATGCCGGCATTGCCGCTGCTCGCGCCCCTGGCCACCTCGCCGCGTTCGATTATCAGCACCGAACGGCCGTCCTCCAGCAGGTAATGCGCCGACATCGCGCCAATTATGCCCGAGCCGATAACCACGGCGTCGATCGAAGGGGAGTTCATGATTTCTGGTCCTGTGAAACGGATGCGGAAGGTTGCGGCTCAGCCCGCGGCAAGGTCGATGGGATGGCCGAGATCGCGGGCGAGATAGTCCTGGATCTGCCGGACGATCTGGTCGGCATGCTTGATGGCGAGCTTGTCGGAGCGCTCGACGTCGCGCGCTTCGATCGCGGCGATCATCTCCTCATGCTCGTCGACATATTGGCGCGGCAAGCGGTCGTCGAACGTGCGGTAATAGAGACGCAGGATGCGCCTCCCCTCGTCGAGCAGTCGGGCAAAGAATGTGGTGTAATAGGCGTTGCCGGCAAGTTCGGCGATCGCCACGTGGAATTCCCGGTTCGCCTCGATCATCGCAAAGGCATCCTGGGCGGCGACGGCGGCGGCAAACTCCGCCTGGCGCTTGCGGATCTCGCCCATCGCCTGCGGCGTCCCGCGCATGGCGGCTCCGCGGGTGGTGACCCTATACATCAGCGTCAGCGCGTCGAAATAAGTGGGCAGCGTGGCGAAATCGATCGTCGCCACGATGGTGTTGCGGTTCGGCAGCGTGGCGACGAGGCCATCGGCCGAAAGCCGCAGCAGGGCCTCACGGATCGGGGTGCGCGACATGCCGAAACGCTCGGATAGCCGCACCTCGTCGAGAGGGCTGCCCGGCGCCAAGGTCATGGCGAGGATTTCTCCGCGCAGAACCGTATAGACGCTCTGCGTTCCTGAGCCGCGTGCACGGGGTATGTCGGTTTCTGCCGGTTCGTTCTTCGCCATCGTCGACCTGTCTCGCGAGCCAATGCGGTTGAATAATTGCACACATGTTGTCGACAGGAAATAGCCATTGTCATGGCTTGGAGGATTCAAAGCGATTAAACGGGGAGTGCCCGAAGGTGCGGCTTGTCCGTTGGGTCCTTCGGGCCGATAGGGGCGTCATTCGCCCCCGATCTTCGACCGGCTGTTCGTCAATGCGCCGATGACCCGTCCTGCCGCCAGCCTGCCCGCCACGATCGCGCCTTCGACATAGCCCGGATAGGAAGGGGACAATTCCGACGATGCGAAATGAATAGGCGGGACGCCTTCGTTGATAATATCCTCCGCATAGCGTGCATCGAGATCGATCACGACATCGCTATAGGCGCCGCCGCTCCAGGGATCGTTGACCCAATCGCGGACATGGATATCGCGGGGATTACCGCCTTCAGGCCCGAAGGCTTCGGTCAGTTGCTCGCGGATGAAGGCGGTGAGTTCCTCGCGCGGCCGCTCGTGCCATTGCTGCGCCTCCGGGCCGCCGACGAAGATGATCAGGCCGGCATAGTCGCCGCGGCTGGCATCGCAGGCATAGAGGCCCTGGGGCTCGTGCCACATAACGGCGCCCGAAAGCCCCCGCTCGCGCCAGAACGGCCTGTCGTAGCTCGCCTGCAGCTTGATCGAAAGCCCGGGTGCCCAGGCGGAAAGCGCCTTCCGCAGCTGCCCGGGAAGAGCGGGCGAAAACGGAAGCCGGCGGATCATCACCGGCGGTAGCGCCAGGATGAGGCGTTTCGCCGGGAGGCGCTCATCACCGACGATGACGGTGGCGCCGGTTTCGGAATGTTCGATGCCGGTCACCGCCGTGCCGAGGCGCAGGCGGTCGCCAAGCCTGGCCGCGAGCTGGTCGGCCAGTGCGTGCAGCGTATCGGGCAGGAACATTTCCATTTCCGAATAGGTATTGGTAATGCGCCGGTCGTTCGAGGCGAGCCAGGTAAAGGCGATTTCTTCGGGCGCGCGGCACCAGAGCCCCTTGATCAGCCGCAGGAAGCTTTTCCTGATGTCGCCCGGCACGTCCTGCTGGCGGGCGACCCAGTCGGCGGCCGTCAGTTTCGCGAGATCGGGGTCGTCCGGAGCGGTGGCGATCATCCGGTCGCGCAACGCATCCACCCCCTGCCAGCGGGCGAAACCCTGTTGCGGCGGGACGGCCGGCCGGTAGATCATCTCGCCGTCGTAATGGGTCATGACCGGCGTCTTGCCGTTTCTGGCGATCAGCGCCATCAGCTCGGCCATGTCGCGGCAGAAGAACTGCCCGCCGGTATCGACGCGGGTACCGTCCGACAGCGTCTCGGATTCGACCTTGCCGCCGACCCGATCGCGCGCCTCAAGCAGCAGCACGTCGAGCCCTGCATCGACAAGCTCCAGCGCGGCGCTGAGGCCCGTAAACCCTGCGCCGACGACGATGACATCCCGCTCCGGCATTCCGCTCTCCGACTGTCTTCCTGTCTTCTGCCATTACCGCAAGCGCTTCGGAACGTCTACGAGGCTGAGGATGACCAATCGGATTCAGTGCCGCCCCGGGACATTCTGTCCGAGGGCGGCGGACGGTGTCACGCGAGCGGCAAGATCAACACGTCGCGGGCCGGCACCTCGATCTTGCCGCCGTCATGGGTATTTCCGACCGGCCAGACTGCCTTGCCGGCAGCGAGCCGGCCGTGTCCCTCGGCCAGCGTCACCTCCGTCGCCTGCACCGAGCGGGTAGGGTTGACGAGCCACAGGAAGCTGCCCTTCTCGCTGCGGTGGATGCGGGCGAACAGCGCCCTGTTCGACAGAGCCGCATGCGGGATGCAGTTGGACCAACGCAGCAATTCGGCGAAGAGGGCGCCGTTCGCCTTGCCCTCAGACTTGTAATAGGCGACCGAGGGGTTGGTGCCGATCAGCAGCGTGCGGCCCCGGCCGTAGGCGTTCTCGACCACGGCAAGCCGTCCATCGTCGAAATTGCCGCGCGCGGTACCGCCGGCCGGCACGTAGGATTGCAGGAAGCCGCCGCCGTCGACGTTCAGCCCGTCCAGCTTGAAATGGATGCGGTCGCCGATGTCGGGCATGAACTCGACCTGATCCTCCCGGGCGCCAAAAACCTTGTCCAGGCCCATGTTCGGCTGCACCTGGCCGACATGGCCGCGGTCGCCGAAATAGCCGGGGCAGGCCTCCGCGATCAGCGTGCCGCCCTTTTCCACCCAGGCTGCGAGGCGTTTTGCCTGCTCTGTCGTGAACATGATCGGATAGGGGAAATAGAGGCGGTCATAGACATCGATATCATCGATATGCACCCAGTCCGGCTGAACGCCGTTTTCGAGGAAGGCGCGATAGGCGCCCCACATCGCTTCCGGATAGGGCTTTTCCTTGCGGTCGTAATTCAGCAGGTAATCCCATTCCTGCGTCTCGGGAACGACCAGAATGCCGATTTCGCCGCGCACCGGCTTCGCCTCCCACAGGGCGGCTTGCGCGGGATCGTTCGCCCATTTGGCCATGTCGCTCTGCATCTTCGAGCGCGCCGTGCGGGAACCGTCCATGCCGTAGGCGCCGAAGGCACCAAAAAGCGGGCCGTCGAGCAGCGGCCGCCAGCGCAGGTTCAGCACGCCGCGGGCGCCGCCCGCAAACGAGGTCATGCTCCACAGGCGGATGTCCTGAGGCTCGGCGACGCGGCCGTCATCCTTGTCGCGGCCGATCACCTGCGGCTGCAGCCACAATGGCCCGCCCTGGCGCTCCGCATGCCAGAAGGGTTTTCCGCGAGCGGCGGCGCGGTTGATATCGACGCCGTACCAGTTCTTCCAGGCTTCCGTCCCCTTGCGGGCCTGGATCCAGGTGAAACCGTAGACCTCGACCTTGGAGGCGGCCAGCCAGTCATCGCAGCCGTTCGCCGCCATGTTGGGGATCGCGCCCGATATGCCATGGGCGGCGATGGTATTCTTCTGGTCGACGGCGCGGATCGTATCGATGCGCCATTGCATCTGGTCGTAGAAATTGTCGCGCTTGAACTGCAGCCAGTCGATGCATTCCGGATAGGGCGCCATGTGGACCGGCGGTTCGACATCCTCCCATTCCGCATAGCTGTAGCGATACCAGGCCTTGGCAAGCATTTTCAGCGTGCCGTATTTCTTTTCGAGCCATGTCCGGAAGGCCGATTTGGCGTAGCTGCTGTAATCGACATCGGCGGAATAGTTGCACTCGTTCCAGACGTCGTAGCCGTAGATCGCCGGATGGTCCTTGTAGCGGGTGGCGAGCGCGGTCAGGAACCGGCCGGCCGCCTCCTTGACCTCCGGGCAGTTGAGCGTCAGTGCGCCGGCGCCGCCGCCATTGTTGGAAAAGCCGCCGGTAGCGGCCGAGACGCCCATATAGGAACCGAGCCTGGTTCCATCGGCATTGACCTGCAGCGCATGGGCATATTTGCGCACCGCCCAATCGGGCACGGCGTGGATGAGCTCGGCGATGACCGTTTTGATGCCGTTCTTCGCCGCGAGATCGAGTTGCCGGTCGTATTCCTCCCAGTCGTAGACGCCCGGTGCGATTTCGATCGCACCCCACATGAACCAGTGGCGAAATATGTTGAGGCCATCCTCGCCCGCCGTTGCATAGTCGCGTTCCCAGTCTTCACGGGGCGGATTGGATTTGCGGAAATAGACGGCGCCGTAGGGGAACTGGATATCGTTTCTGAGCATGGTCCTGTCCTTCTTCATCGATGTTCGGACATGGCTCCGCCCTCCGGAGAAAGCTCCGGTCTGGCAGCGGCGAAGATGGCGTCCGGTTAGTCCTGAAAAGCGTTGATCTTAGCTTTGCCCTCCGGCGAAAGGCTTCATCCAGCCGAGGCCTTCGCTGGTGCCGGCCTTCGGCCTATATTCGCAGCCGACCCAGCCGTCGTAGCCGAGGCGGTCGAGTTCGGAGAGTATGAAAGTGTAGTTGATCTCGCCCGTCCCCGGCTCGTTGCGGCCGGGATTGTCGGCGATCTGCACATGCGCGATCCTGCCCTTCAGGCGAGCGAAGGTGGGGATCAGATCGCCCTGCGTGATCTGCATGTGGTAGAAATCGTACTGGATATAGAGGTTGTCGGAGCCGACCCTATCGAGGATGCGTTCCACATGGTCGGTCGTCGACAGGAAGAAGCCGGGAATGTCGCGTTGGTTGATCGGCTCGATCAGCAGCTTGACGCCGGCATCGGCACAGCGCGATGCTGCGTATTTCAGGTTCTCGACCAGCACGTTTTCCAGGGTGTCGATATCGGCTCCGTTCGCCACCAGGCCCGAAATGACATTGAGCTGCCGGCAATCAAGCGCCTTGGCGTAATCCAGCGCCAGCGCTACTCCGTCTCGGAATTCCTGGATGCGGTCCGGCAGGCAGGCGATGCCGCGCTCGCCGCCGGCCCAGTCGCCCGAGGGCACGTTGAACAGCGCCTGGACGAGGCCGTTCGTCTTCAACGCATCGGCGACCTTCTCCTTCGGTTCCGCATAGGGGCCGAGATATTCGAGCCCTCCGAAACCGTCCTTCGCCGCGGCGGCGAAGCGATCGAGGAAGGGCAGGTCCTGGTAGAGGAAGGAGAGATTAGCGGAGAATTTCGGCACTGGCACTGTCCTCAGTTGGCGGGCGCGACGAAGCGGTGCCGGTGCAGCATGCGCTTGTCGCGGGGATCGGGATTGGGAACGGCGGAAATCAGGCTTTTTGTATAGGCCTCCTGCGGCGCGGTGCAGATCTGCTCGGCGTGGCCGAGTTCCACGATCTTGCCGCGATGCATGACGGCGACGCGGTCGCAGAAATAGCGCACCACCGAGATGTCGTGCGAGATGAAGATGAAGCTCAGGTTGAGGCGCTTCTTGATGTCGAGCAGCAGGTCGAGGATCTGGCTGCGGATCGACACGTCAAGCGCCGAGGTCGCTTCGTCGGCGATGATGATGCGCGGATCGAGCGCCAGCGCCCGGGCGATGCCGATGCGCTGCCGCTGGCCGCCGGAAAAGGCGTGGGGGTAGCGCTCCATGCCCATCGGATCGAGCCCGACAAGACGCATCAATTCGGCAACGCGCTCTTCGAGCGCCTTGCCTTTCGCGAGGCCGTTGACGATCAGCGGATCGCCGATCACGTCCTTGACCGTCATGCGTGGGTTGAGCGAGGCAAACGGATCCTGGAAGACGAGCCGGACTTCCCGATGGAAACCGCGCAGTTCCTTCTTCGTCAGGCTGGTGACCTCGACCTGGCCGCCATCCCTGTTGCGGTAGACGACGCTGCCCGTGGTCGGCTCGACGGTGCGCAGGATCAGCCGGCCGAGCGTCGTCTTGCCCGAGCCGCTCTCGCCGACGATGCCGAGATTTTCGCCCGGATAGAGATCGAAATTGGCGTCGTCGACCGCGCGCAGCGAATTGGTTCTGCCGTGCCAGCCGAAGGTCTTGCCGAGATTGCGGACCGAAAGGATCGGTTGTGGCGGCTGAGACGAGGCGGCCACCGCCGGCACCCTGCCTTCGACGTGGCGGGTGAGCTTCACCGTCGAGGCGAGAAGCTGCTTTGTATAAGGATGCTGGGCATCATGGTAGATCGCATCGACCGGACCCCGCTCGACGATGCGGCCGAAGCGCATGACGGCGACCTCGTCCGCCACTTCCGCGACGATGCCCATGTCGTGGGTGATCAGCAGCATCGCCATGCCGCGCTCCACCTGCAGCCGCTTGATCAAGTCGAGGATCTCCGCCTGGGTGGTCACGTCGAGTGCTGTCGTCGGCTCGTCGGCGATGAGGATGTCGGGATTGCCGGCGAGCGCCATGGCGATCATCGCCCTTTGCCGCATGCCGCCGGAAAATTCGAACGTGTAGCGGTCCGCCATCTGCTCCGGATTGGGGATTTCGACCTGGCGCAGCAGTTCCACCGTCTTCGCTCGTGCGGCACGCTTGTCGAGGTCGCTGTGCAGACGGACGGCTTCGGCGATCTGCGAGCCGATCGTATGGACGGGAGATAGCGAGCTCATCGGTTCCTGGAAGATCAGGCCGATGCGGCGGCCGCGAATGGCGCGCATGGTCCGGCTATCCGGATCGAGCCTGGCGATATCGGTGATCTCGCTACCATTGCGCAGCAGGATGCGCCCGCCGACGATGCTGCCCGGCCGGTCGACGATCTGCAGCAGGGAGCGGGCGGTGACGCTTTTGCCCGAGCCGCTTTCGCCGACCAGGCAGAGGGTTTGCCCGCGCTTGAGGTCGAAACTGACATTCTCGACCGCATGCAGGATGTGGGTTCTCAACCGGAAATCGATCGAGAGGTTTTCAACGGAGAGGACGACGTCTTCGGCAAGATCGGTCATGGTTTCCTCCTCAATTGTCATAGGGGTCGGCGGCATCGCGCAGACCGTCGCCGAAGAAATTGAAGGACAGCACCGCGACGACCACGGCAAGCGAGGGCCAGATCAAGAGCCATGGCGCGGTCGCCACCGTGCGGATGTTCTGGGCGTCCTGCAGCAGAACACCCCAGCTGACCACGGGCGGTTTCAGGCCGATGCCGAGGAAAGAGAGCGAGGTCTCGGCAACGATCATGGTCGGCACGGCGAGTGTGACGACGGCGAGGATATGGCTCGTCAGCGACGGCAGGATATGGCGGAAGATCAGCCGCTTCTCGCTCGATCCGTCGAGCATCGCGGCGGTAACGAAATCCTCGCTGCGAAGCGCCAGGAACCGGCCGCGCACCTCGCGCGCAAGACTGGTCCAGCCGAGCAGCGAGACGATGATGGTGATGACGAAATAGACGTTGACCGGCGACCATGTGAGCGGGATCGCTGCCGCGAGGCCGAGCCAGAGCGGAATGGTCGGCATGGCGCTGACCACCTCGATGATACGCTGGATCACCGTATCGATCCAGCCGCCGTAAAAGCCCGATATCGAGCCCAGCACCACGCCGAGGACGAGCGACATCGCGACGCCGACGAGGCCGATCGACATGGAAATGCGTGTGCCGTAGACCAGCCGCGAGAAGACGTCGCGGCCGAGGCGGTCGGCGCCGAGCAGGTACATCGGGTCGTTGGGGTTGATCGGGCCAATCAGGTGGCGGTCCATGGGGATCAGGCCCCAGAGTTCGTAACGCGGGCCTTTGACGAACAGCCCGACCGGCACGACCTTGGTGTCATCGACGACAAAGGTGCGCCGCAGCGCCACCTTTTCGATTTCCACCTTGTAGCCCTTCACATGGAAATTGAACTCGGTACTGCCGTCCGGCTTCGTGACGAAGAAGCTCAGGCCCTGCGGCGGTGCATAGGTATATTGCGGCCGCGAGGTGGCGGGCAGGGCGGGTGCGAGGAACTCGGCGAACAGGCCGATCAGGTAAAGGATGAGGATGATGGCACCTGCCACCATCGCCACCTTCTGGCGGACCAGCTTGCCGGCGATCAGCCGCCAGGGCCCGACGGTCGCGGTCGAAACCGTCTTGCCCGCCTTCAGCGGACTGATCGAGGGGCCGTCGGCGACGGTGTGGACGGGGCCGGAATAGGTTCCGAATGTCTCGTGCGTGCTCATGCCGCCTCCCTCAATTGAACCGGATGCGCGGATCGAGCAGCGCAAGGAGCAGATCCGATAACAGCATGCCGACGAGGGTAAGCGCACTCAAAAGCAGGATGAAACTGCCGGCGAGATACATGTCCTGCGACACCAGCGCCCTGAACAGCAGCGGGCCGGCGGTCGGCAGGTTGAGCACGATGGCGGTGATCGTCACGCCGGACACCAGATGCGGCAGCACCCAGCCGATTGCCGAAACGAACGGGTTGAGGGCGATCCGCACCGGATATTTCAGGATGACCTTGTATTCCGGCAAGCCCTTGGCGCGGGCGGTGATCACATAGGGCTTGTGCAGCTCGTCGGTGAGGTTGGCGCGCAGGATACGGATCAGCGCCGCCGTTCCCGAGGCGCCGATGATGATGATCGGGATCCACAAATGGGCGAGGAAGTCGCCGACCTTGGCAAGGCTCCAGGGAGCCTCGGCAAATTGGGGTGAGTTGAGGCCGCCGACGCTCTGGCCGAGATAGCGGTAGGCGACATACATCAGCACCAGCGCCAGGATGAAGTTCGGCACGGCAAGGCCGATAAAGCCGAAGAAGGTGAAGACGTGATCGCCGACCGAATGGCGGCGGACGGCGGAATAGATGCCGATCGGCAGCGCGACGATCCATACGAACAGCAGGCTCAGCAGCGAGATGACCAGCGTCGAGCCCATCCGCGCCCAGATCAGGCCGGAGACCGGCTGGTTCCATTCGAAGGAATGGCCGAAATCGCCCCGGCTGACGATGCCCCAGATCCACTTGAGATACTGGATGTAGAACGGGTCGTCGAAACCGTAGATCTCCTTCAGCCGCTCGATCTGGGCCGGATCGACGGCCTGGCCGCTGTCGCTCATCGTGGCGATCATCGACGTCAGGTAGTCACCCGGCGGCAGCTGGATGATCAGGAACGATATCAGCGACATGCCGAACAGGGTCGGGATCATGTAGAGCACGCGCTTGAAGATATAGCCAAGCATCGGAATAGTTCTCCTCCCGTTGAGAGCGCCGCTTAGGCGCCACCTTCGGATCTCCATCCGCTCCCGGCCCCTCCAGGCCGGAAACGCTCCTCCAATCGGTCTCCCACCCTATTTCCAGGTGAGATGCAGCACCTCCAGCCGCTCGATGCCCGGCACCTCCACTTCCGCGCGTCCGTCCTTCACGCTGAAGCTTGCCGCCCGGTCCGCGACGACGAGCCAGGCTTTCGCCACCGACTTGCCCTCTGGAACTTCCACCGAAACGGTCTGGGCCGCCAGAGGGTAATTTTCGCGGATCGGGCCTTTCATCATCATCGGATTGGTGAGGTTGAAGAGGCTGAGGGCAATGCCGTCGGCGTTTTCGCGCAGGGCAAGGTCGATGACGCCGGGGCCTTTGACGGTGACGCGCGGGGTCTTGCCGAGCGCCCAATGGACGGCGTTGGAGAGCAGGCGGCCATGATCGACCGCAAACACTTCCCAAAAGATCTCCCCGATATTCCAGGGAATATAGACCGTGCGGCCGCCCTTGCCGGTTTCGCGGGCGACGACCGCAGCACCTTCCGGCGCCTTGCGAGGATAGACCTCTTCCATGGGAAGATCCGGGAAATCAGGTACGTAGAGGAAGGGTGTTGCGGCACCCGCCGCCGGCTCGACATGGATCAGCCTCGTGCCACCCATGATGCGCTCGGCGCCGTCGAAACCCTTGTTGACCGGATGGTCGCCGGAGAGCGCCACATAGGTGTTCTTGACGATGCCGCGCGGGCCGGAGACGAATTTGGCGCCGAGCACGTCCGAGAGGCCGAATTCCGGCCGCGCCTTGCCGAATTCGTCGCGAAGCGAGGTCTCGTAGGAGGCGACAACGCTGCCGCCGCGTGCCACATAGGCGCGGATCGCCTCGTTCTGCGCATCCGAAAGGCAGGAGGCATTGGCGAGCACGATGACCTTGAAGCGGTCGAGATTGTCCTTGGTCAGCACCTGGTCGGAGAGAAGTTCGAAGGGCAGGCGCGCCTCGACCAGGGCGTGGTAGACGCCGAGGTCGTGTTTCTCCGCCGCGTGGCGGTCTTCGGGCGCCCAGTGGCGCAGGGTCGTCGATGGGTCGATCACGGCGATTTCCGCCGTCGGCGTCATGCTTTCTAGGATCGGTTCGACGGCCGACTGCAGCACGAAAGCCTCGGCGACCGGCTCGACCCAGCGCTTGTCGGGCACCACGCCGTTGAATTTCGTGAACCAGGCGTAAAGCCCGTGGGCCGTGCCGTTGTTGATCCACAGCTGCATTTCCTCGCCCGAGGTCACCGCATCCTTCCAGCGGTATTCCTCTTCCGGACCGATCGAGGTGATCAGCACCACTGGGCGATCGGCAAAGGTGGCGCGGATGCGCTTGCCGTTGCGGCCGGCCGACCAGCCGAGCTCCAGACCCTTGCGGCCCTGGTGATCGACGACGAGGAAGGGGCAATGTCTGGTGATGACCGAGAGATCGAACTCCATCAGCGACGCGCCGCTCATGTTCGGGATGAAGCTCGCATGCGGGCGGATCGCCTTGACCGCGTCGTCCCACTGGGCGATGACGTCGGTCAGCACCCGGCGGCGCCATTGCAGCCAGGCCTGCCAGGCAGGGTCCTCGGCATCCGCCTTTTTGGGCAGGGCGTAGCCGGACATGTCCTTGAAGCGGCGGGCGCTGTCCTCGCTGTAGTCGACGCCATGCCCTTGCCAGCGATTGGCGAAGATCGCGTCGATATCGTATTCGCGAACGATCTCCTTCACCACCTCCGGCATGAATACCGAATTGTAGTCGCCGTAGGCATTGGTGACCCAGACATCCGGATAGGCCCAATGGCGGCGCGGCGTGCCGTCGGCATTGATCATCACCCATTCCGGATGGGCCTTGGCCGCGTCGTCATGAATGGCGTGGGGGTCGACGCGGGCCATGACGTGCATGTCGAGCTTGCGGGCCGCATCGACGAGCGCGCCGAAAATATCCTTGTCGCCCAGATACTGGCTGACATAGTGATAGGGGACCCTGCTTGGATAGTAGGCGATGTAGCCACCGGCGCTGAGGCAGACGGCATTGGATTTGGTGCGCTTGAAGACGTCGATCCAGAAGGCGGGATCGTATTTGTCCGGGTCATCCTCGACGAAGGTCAGCTGGGTCCAGCGCGTCGCGGTCCTGAACCAGTCCGGGGTCCGCAGGGTGTCGGTATTCTGTCGTCTCGCCTCGAGCATGATAACATCCAATCATCGGGAAAAGGTAGCCCGTGGTGCCGGCGGTTCAGACCGGCGCCCGGAAAACATCGGAATGTGCGAGGCCGTCAGACCTTGTAGAACTGCTCCGGCATGGTCGGGGCAGGGGTCGGCCAGCCGAAGGAATTCGGCATGGTCTTGGTGATGTTCTTCATGTTGTTCTTGACGATGCCGTAGCCGTCCGGCGGCTGCGAAATGCCGAACACATAAAAGGCTTCGGCGGCGCCCTGCAGGATCTGCTTCATGATTTCGCGCTGGCCCGCCTGGTCCGAGGTCGCCTTCAGCTTGTCGTAGAGCGCAAGCAGCTTCCTGGTGTCTTCCGGCGGTTCCTCGGCATTGGCGTTCTTCGGGTCGAGATACCAGAGCTGCCAAGCCGGGGCGTACATCGCATTGCTGTCGGTCGGCACGTAGTAGCGCGGGTCGAGCATCGCCGCGACGCCGCCATTAGCGCCGAACTGGTGCGCGGTCGCATCGAAATCGCGGCCCTGGCGGACGCGGGTTTCCCACAGAGAACGGTCCATGGTGCGCATCTGCGCATCGATGCCGACCGCCTGGAACATCGGGATGACCAGCTGGAAGAGATCGAGGAAGATCGGGCGAGCCTGGTCGATCTCGAAGATGATCGTCAGCCGCCGGCCCTTCTCGTCGAGACGGAAATTCTGGCTGTCGCGCTTCGGAACCAGTTCGTCGAGCATGGCATTCGCCTTGTCGACACTGTACTCGGTGAACTGCTTGGCAAGCTGGTCGTTGTAGAGCGGATCGCCTTCCTTGATCGAGGGCTGGGCGGGTGCGCCCTGGCCGACCAGCACCGCATCGATCAGCGTCTGGCGGTCGAGCGCCGTCGAGAGAGCCGCGCGGAACTTCTTGTTGCGGAAGAGTTTCCGCTTCGTTTCGTCGTTATGGTTCAGGTTGAAGATGAAGTTCATGACATTGGCCTCGGTCGAGGTCAGCGTGTAGAAATCATAACCGCCCTGTTTGCGCGCGTCGTAGAGAACCGACTTGTTGTTCGGCGTCGCGATATACTGGTCCATCAGGTCGATTTCGCCCTGCATGCATTTCAAGAGCAGCACCTGCGGATCGGCGACCATCTGGTAGACGATACGATCCATGTAAGGCAGCTGGTTGCCCTCCGTATCGACCTTCCAGTAGTAGGGGTTGCGCTCGGCCACAACGCGCTCGGTGTTTTCACCGGGCGCGATTGTGAAATACCATGCGTTGAGGGTGGGCTTCTTCGAGGAGTTGAGGAAGAAGGCGTTGTCGTCCTGGAAGCCGGACGCCGACTGGAACGCGGCGATCCAGGTCTGGAAACCGCGGCTCTTGGCAAGCTCGTCCGCCTTCGGATTGTAATCGATGTGGAACTGTTCGAGATAATGCTTCGGGCAGCGGGTAGTGTGATCCCAGTTGGACCACGCGACCTGCAACGGGAACATACCGTTAGGCTTTTCGAAGATCACCTTGAAGGTCTGCTCGTCGACCACTTCGAGCTTTGCGGGCTTGCCGGCGGTCTTCCAGTGGCCCTGGCTGGTGACGGCGACGCGCTTGTCGGTGAGAATGGTATCGTACCAGAATTTCACGTCGGCGGTGGTGTAGGGGTGGCCGTCGGACCATTTCATCCCCTTGCGCAGGCGGATGGTATAGACGGTGGAGTCTGCGTTGCCGTCGAAGGCTTCCGCGACATTCAGCGTCACTCCCGACCAATCCGGCGTATACCGCAGTAGCGGTTCATAGGCCTGGTAGCGGAACAGCATGGAGAGCGAGCCGCCGCCGACCAGTGCCAATTTCCAGTCGCCCCCGTATTTTCCAACGCTTTCAACCGGTTTGACGACAAGGGGGTTGGCGGGAAGCCGATCCTTCACGGGCGGAAGGGCGCCGCTTGCGACCTTGTCCTTCAGGATGCCTGATTCCTTGTAGTCGACGGCCAGGGCCGGCAGCGCCGGCAAAATCAAAACGGCCGAGGTCCCGGCCAGAAACGCGCGACGTTTCAGCTTGATCATGAGTGTCTCCTCCAGACAATCCCCGCCGTTACCTCTTGTTTCCCTTCCAGCGTGGATAACGAAAAGTTTGCATTCGAATACTGTTAGGTAAAGTGTTATGTAGCGTTGTTTGGTAAAATTGCGTTTTGCAGCGCAGCGTCGTAAGCAGGCGGCAGCAGCGGAGGGTATGGGAAATGAAGAGCAGGGGACGGGTCACCTTACAGACGATCGCGCGCGAGGTCGGCCTTTCGAAATACGCGGTGTCCAGATCCTTGTCCGGCAAAAGCGGGGTCAGCGACGAAACCCGCGAGCGCATTCGCGAGGCGGCGGAGCGCCTCGGCTATACCAAGCCGGCCAACCAGGCCGCGTCCGGCGATATCGCGGTGGTGTTTCACGACCTCGATCCGGTCAATAGCGAGCTGCACATGCAGATCCAGAGCGGCGTTCAGGCCGAGGCGCACCGGCTTGACATGGACCTCAGGATGTTATGGACACACAGCCGGGGCCAGCTCGAGGAACTGGCGCGCAGCTGCGCCGGGCTGCTGCTCGTCGGTCCGCACGAGCGCGAGGGAATCCATGCGGCGATGGCGACGGGTACGCCGATCATCCGGTTCGGATGGGTGGATCCGCTCGAGGATGCCGACCAGGTCTCCGGCACCGATCACGAGGCAGGGCAGGCCGTAATCCAGTATCTGATCGAGCTCGGCCACCGCTCCATCGCCTATGTCTACGGGACGCCCGGCTATCGCGGTCGCCGCGAGCGCTTTTACGGCGCGCGTGAAATCGCCGAACGTTATCCGGATGTCGCACTGCATGTTCTGCAGTTCGAGGAGCAGAACGGCTTTGCCGATGCCTACCGGACGCTGAAGGACAAGGGCGAACGGCCGACCGCCTTCTTTTGCGCCCATGACGGGTTGGCGCTCACCGTCGTTTCCGAACTCCTGGGGCAGGGCTATCGCATTCCCGACGACGTCTCGGTGGTCGGTTTCGGGGATTTCTCGCCGGCAAAGCAGATTTCGCCGCCTCTGACGACCGTGCGCATGGAGGGCCAGGAATGCGGTGCCGTCGGCCTGCGGCTGCTGCTCGAGCGAATCGAAAACCCGCGCCAGCCGGGAACGCCGGCCAGAAGGGTTCAGGTCGCATCGAGGATCGTCGAGCGCCGGTCCACCGGGCCCTGCAAGAACCCTATGCCTCCAGGGGACCGCGCGGCATCACGACAGGAGCCGCGCATAGTTTCCGTCTGACGGTTTGCGCCGTCGCCGGTCCGATCGGGCCGGCGCTCCAGAGCGAATGGCTTGGGCAGCCTATTTGAGGCTCTTCATGTCCACCATGTCCATGTCGGTGAAGGACTGGTTGTCGCCGGCCATGCTCCAGATGAAGGCGTAGGCACCGGTGCCGGCGCCGCAATGGATGGACCAGGGCGGCGAAAGCACGGCCTGTTGATTGCGGATGATCAGGTGGTTGGTTGCCTCCGGTCGGCCCATCAGGTGAACCACGAAGGCATTTTCCGGCAGCTCGAAGTAAAGATAGGCTTCCATTCGCCGGTCATGCAGATGCGCCGGCATGGTGTTCCAGACGCTGCCGGTCTCCAGCCGTGTCAGGCCCATCAGCAGCTGGCAGGTCGGAAGCACTTTCGGATGCAGATACTGATAGAGCTTGCGCTTGTTCGAGGTCGTGCCGTCGCCCAGATTGTTCTCGATCGCATCCGAGCTGCTGACGATCCGGGAGGGCAAGGTCGCATGTGCCGGCGCGCTGTTGATGTAGAATTTGGCAGGAGCCGAGGCATCGGCGCTCTCGAAGAAGATTTCCTTCGTTCCCATACCGAGATAGAGCCCGTCCATCGGCTGCAGTTCGTAGGCCTTGCCATCCGCGATGACGCGCCCCGCTCCGCCGATATTGATCAGGCCGAGCTCGCGGCGTTCCAGGAGATAATCCGCGCCGACGATCTTCGCCAGCTCGCCACCGACGCCGAGGCTTTTCTCGGTTGGTGCGGCACCTGCGACCAGCATCCGGTCATAGTGAGTGTAGACGGCCTGAAGCGCCCCTGCGACGAAAAGTTCTTCGATCACGAAGTTCTCGCGCAGTTCCGCGCTCGTCATGCGCTCCGACTGGCTGTAGTGAACGGCATGGCGCGTCCGGACATCGATCGTCATGGTGTAGTTTCCTCCTGTTTGTCGGCGCGCGGTGCTACCGCTTGGCGGCGGCGCTGAGTTCGGCCGGGGCTTCCAGCCGCGCAGACTGGGGCATCACCGTTTGTGTGTCCAGCAGCGTTTCCGCATAGGCCATCATCATCGGCCCGACACCCTTGATATCGTCGGGTCGGATTTCCTCGGAGAGATAATATCCGACCGTTCCGTCGCGATAACGGCCGTTGAAACCGCCGAGACCTGCGACGCAGCATATGTTGTGGAGCCTTGCACGGCCGTCGGCATCCGGCCGCAGTTCCTGCGACGTCAGCGATTGCAGGCTCGCCCGGCCGGCTTCGGAAAAGGCGGTAGGCCCCCCGAGCCGCGCGAGCTTCTGGAGAAAGTAGGAGAACATCGCCGTGGCGGAGCTTTCAGGGTAGTTCAGCGCCTCGTCCGGCCGGTCGATCACCTGTAGCCAGCGGTGATCCGCGGTGCGGAGGGCGATCAGCCGGGATGCCAGCGCTGCTGCGCGATCGGTGAGTTCCCGCCTCGTGGTGCCGGCGGGCAGGTTTTCGATGATATCGACGAAGGCCATGGCCAGCCAGCCGATCGACCTTGCCCAATGCGCCGGCGAAAGGCCGCTTTCCGCATCTGCCCAGGGCTGCTGCCGGGCCTCGTCATATCCATGACGGTAGAGATCGGCCTGCCGGTCATATGTGAGGTCGAGCGCCGTCGTGAATTGCCGAAGCGCCTCGTCGATCGCCTGCGGTTTTGAAGCCGCGCGGGCGTATTCGACCTTGAACGGCAGCGCCATGTAGAGCCCGTCCAGCCAGATCTGGTGCGGGTAACGCAGCTTGTGCCAGTAAACGTCGCTGCCGGTGCGCGGATGCGTTTCGAGCTGCCGCGCCAGCGGCGCGGCGTCGTCGAGCCAGCGGCTCTCGCCCGTATGCCGGTAGAGAAAGACGAGGGCACGTCCGGGCAGGATATTGTCGATATTGAACTCGTTGATCTCGTAGCCGACAAGCCGGCCCTGCGCATCGATCTGGCCGCTGACCAGCCGGATCAGATGATCCAGCCACCGGCGGCTGCCGGTGGCTTCGTAAAGCGCGATCAGGCCACGATAGAGACAGCCGTCCTCGTAGCACCAGGCGCCACCTTTGTAATACTCATAATCGCGTACGTAACTCTCGAAGTAGTCTTGAAGCATCGGGTTTTCAGTCTTGATCTGGATGGATGGAACCGGGGGAAAGCCTTGCAAGGCGGCTGAAAACGGCGTTTTCGGCAACGATCCCGGCATGCCGGAGCGGGAGGAGAAGAGAGGCCATTTCCGGCACCTCCGCCTCGGCATCCGGCGCGAAGGAAACAGCGTAGTTTTCGAAGGCGATGTCGCGGATCGCGGCTTCCGGCAGGCCGTAGAAGACGGCAGCCGCCGTTCGCGCGCCTGACACGGTGACATTCTCGACGGTGATCGACCTGATGCTGGGCGTTTCCACGGATACGGGCAGCGGCGAGCGTGACTGCACATAGTCCGAGCGGCCGTCGGCATCGCAGAAATAGAAGGAATTGACGGCAACCGGCGTCGCCACGTCTTCCATCAGGCTGTCGGCCAGCCGGATATCGGCGACCAAGCCGCCGCGTCCCCGGCGCGTCTTGATGCGCAGTCCGCGGTCCGTCCCCCTGAAGTGGCAGTTCCGGATGGCGATGTCGCTTATGCCGGCGCTCATCTCGCTGCCGATGACGACCGCACCATGGCCGCGTTCCATCAGGCAGTTCTCGATCTCCACCCGTTCGGTTGGACGGTCGGGTCCGCCGAGCGGGCTGCGTTTGCCGGCTTTCAGCGCGATGCAATCGTCGCCGACCGAGATGTGCAGGCCGACAAGGCGGATATCGGAGCTGCTTTCGGGATTGAGCCCGTCGGTATTCGGGGAATCCGGGTCGTTTTCGACTTTGAGATCCGCAGCGATCAGCCCCTTGCAGAGGACCGGATGGACCGTCCAGGACGGCGAGTTGCGGATGGTAAGGCCGGAAAGCGTGACGCCCTCGCAGGCCGAGAGGAATACGGTGCGGGGCCGCCGCGCTCCCTGGCGCGTTTCCTTCGGCCACGACCACCAGTCGCCGCGCTCCCCGCCGCCGTCGATGATGCCGGCCCCGGCCAGATGCACGTCCCGGCAATCGATCGCGTTGATCAGGCTGGCATAACAGGCTTCCGCCACGCCTTCCCAGGTACCGAGGATACGGTTATCCGCATGGCGTGCGGGCAGGATGGGAAAGTCCTCCCTCGTCGCGATCGCCGCGAGTTTCGCGGCGTTGTCGATGAGGAGCGTCATGTGACTTTTGAGGAAGATGGGGCCGCTGAGCCAACGCCCGGCCGGTATCCTCAACGTGCCCGCAGCCGGCAAGGCGTCGATGGCGCGCTGGATCGCCACCGCATTGTTCGTTGCTTCCGTCGAGGCGCCGAAAGCGCGGATGTCGAGGAAGGCTGTTTCCTTCCGGGTGGTGAACTCGAGCCGGGTACCGCCGGTTTCCAGGCGGTAGGGCTGATCCGGCTCGAGATCGGTGACCGTGAAGACGACTTTCGACGTCGCCCCTTCGGCTACCAGAATGCCACCGATCTCCAGGACCTGCCAGGCAAGCTTGTCCTTCCGCGCGTGGAGATGCCTTTCGGCATCGACGCTGAAAGTTGCGCTGCGGGGGCCGGCGATCAGGAGTTCGATGGCGACGCTGGTCACGTCCTCAGATCCCCGTCAGTGCCTGGTTGATGCCGGCTATGATCTCGGTCGCGGCATCCTTGGAAGACTGCTGGCCATAGGCGAAGGCTTCGAAATTGGTATCGAAGACTTCGGTGACGCGCGGATGCTCGTTGAGCGGCGAGACGCCGGGGCTCGTCGGCTCCATCACCCGCTTATAGGCTTCCACCTGCACCGGCTTGATCTTGCCTTCCTTAGTCAGCGTGTCGAGCGCGATCTTGCTGGAGGGTATGCCGCGGGTCGCGCCCATGATCTTGACCGCTTCGGGATCGTTGAGCAGGCAATTCAGCACCTGGGCAGCGCCCTTCGGGTCCTTGCTGTTCCTGGAGATCGAGAACAGCATCGAGGGCTTGCGATAGACGCCGTCGGTCTTGGCGCCCTCGATGGTCAGGAGCTTGACGGGAACCAGTTCCTGGCCCTTTTCCATCGGGGTTGCGATCTTGCCGTAGGTGCTGTCCCACTGATAGGTGCCGGCGATCTGGCCCTTGGCCCATTTCTGGTTTTCGTGCAGCGGCGTGTTGCCGCCGGCGGCCACCTGTTTCCAGCTCTCGATCACGCCCTTGTCGACCAGTGTCTTGTAGAATTCCAGGCCTTCCGCGAGTTCGGCTTCGCTCCAGGCGACCTTGTTGGTGGCCGGGTCGATCAGGTCCTTGCCGGTCTTCTGGGTGGTGCGCAGGATCACCATCAGGCGCGCGTCGAGTGCAGCGCCTTCGAAGGGATAATAGTCCTTGCCGAGCTTTTCCTTCATCTTCGGCGCTGCGGCGATCAGCTCTTCCCAGGTCTTCGGGATCGGAATGCCGGCCTTGTCATAGGTTGTCTTGTTGAACATGAAGACGCGGCCGGTGGTGGAGACGGAAATGCCGTTCAGCTTGCCCTTGACGGTGCCGCTGTCGAGATCCGACTTCGACCACTGGCTGAGGTCGATGACGTCCTTGTACTGGTTGAGGTCGGCAAAGCCGTCGCCGTTCTTGGTGAACAACGGCAGCCAGGGCCAGTTCACCTGCATGATGTCCGCCTCGGTGCGGCCGGCAAGCTGGGTGGCGATCTTTTCCTGGTGGCCCTGGAAGCCGGTGAATTCCGGTGCGATCGTATGGCCGAATTTGGCGCCGCAGAGTTTCAGGGCCTCCTGGGTCGCGACATGACGGTCGTCGCTGCCCCACCAGGACATGCGCAGATCCGAAGCGAATGCGGTCGAAAGGCTGGTGGCGGCAAACAAAGCCGCCGTCATGATCATGGTTCTCATTTTGGCTCCTCCCAAGTTGGAACGACGAAATCTCAAAGCGCCAGGCTGATGTTCTCCCCGGACTGGCGATCGAACAGATGAACTCCCTTCGGGTCCGGGCTCAGCCAGACCCAGTCGTCGCGAAGCGCGCCGCGGTCGTAGGACGCGGACGGCACCACGGCGATGATGCGTTTCGGGCCGATGTCGACATAGAGGTAGACTTCGTGGCCCATGAATTCGATGCGATTGAGCTTGCCCTTCAGCGTGCCCGGAGTCTCGGCTGCGGCGATGCGCAGATGCTGGGGACGGATGCCGATGGTCACGCCGCCGCTAGGCTCGCCGGAAAGACGGCGCGTGAAGTCTGCGCCAAGCGAAATCGTCTGGTCCGCGGCCCCGACACTTTCAGGGCCTTCGAACGTGCCGTCGAGGAAATTCATTTCCGGGCTGCCGATAAAGCCGGCGACGAAAGTATTCGCCGGACGGCTGTACAGGGTAACGGGATCGGCCACCTGCATGATGCGGCCGTCCTTCATGACGCAGATGCGGTCGCCCATGGTCATGGCTTCCGTCTGGTCGTGGGTGACGTAGATGACGGTCGCCTGCTGGTTTTCCGCCTTCAGCCGCTTGTGCAGGTCGGTGATGCGTACCCGCATCGAGGCGCGCAGCTTGGCGTCGAGGTTGGAAAGCGGCTCGTCGAACAGGAAGACCTGCGGCTTCTTGATCAGCGCCCGACCGACCGCGACGCGCTGCGCCTGGCCGCCGGAGAGCTGTTTCGGCAGCCGGTCGAGCAGCGGGTCGATCTCGAGCAGGCTGGAGACATGGTTTGTCGCCTGCTCGATCTCCGCGCTTGGCCGACGCTTCAGCCGCATGCTGAAGGAAAGGTTCTTGCGCACCTTCATATGCGGATAGAGCGCGTAGTTCTGGAAGACCATGGATATGCCGCGGTCGCCCGGCGTCTTGTCGTTGACCAGTTCGCCGCCGATGCGGATCTCGCCGCCGGTCACCCGTTCGAGGCCGGCGATCATCCGGAGCGTCGTCGACTTGGCGCAGCCGGAAGGGCCGACCAGCACCATGAACTCGCCATCCTCGACATCGAGATTGATGCCATGCACGGCGCGGAACGAACCGTAGTCCTTTTCGAGGTTTCTCAGTTGAAGGCGCGCCATGTGACTATCCTTTGATCCCGCCGGACGAGATGCCGTCGATGAAATATTTCTGGGCGAGGAAGAAGACCGCGAGCGCCGGCGCCAGCGACAGGACCGACATGGCGAGCACCCGGTTCCATTCGAAGGCTTCGGTCGTATCGATCGACAGTTTCAGTGCCAGCGAGATCGGGTATTTGTCGACCGAGGAGATATAGATCAGCGGCCCGAGGAAGTCGTTCATCGTCCACATGAACTGGAAGAGGCAGACAGAGATCAGCGCCGGCATCAGCAGCGGCACGACGATGAAGATCAGCGTCTGCCAGGTGGTCGCGCCGTCGACGCGGGCGGCTTCTTCCATGTCGCGCGGGATGGCGCGCAGGAACTGCACCAGCATGAAGACGAAGAAGGCGTCGCCTGCCAGCGCCGAGGGCACCCAGAGCGGCAGGTAGCTGTCGAGCCAGCCGAGATCGCGGAAGATCAGATATTGAGGAATGCGGGTGACGACGTTCGGCAGGAGAAGAGTCGCGATCAGCGCCGCGAAAAGGATCTTCTTGCCCGGAAAATCGAAGCGGGCGAAACCATAGGCAACCGCGGTGCAGGAAATCGCCGTGCCGATCACTTTCGGGATGACGATCCACAGCGTGTTGAGGAAGAAAGTGCCGAAGGAATAGGGCGTCGAAGTCTTCCAGCCCTTGATATAACCGTCGAGCGTCGGGTTTTCCGGCCAGAAACCGGGATTGGAAAAGATCTCCGAATTGGTCTTGAACGACGCGCCGATCAGCCAGATCAGCGGATAGAGCATCAGCAGCCCGACGGCGGTCAGCAGCGCATATCGCAGCACGGCATTGAGGCGGTGGCGGCGCGTTTCGCGGCTGCGGGCGATGTCGATATCGTGGGCGGCCGGAGAGTTCTGCGAGAGGATGTGATCGGTCATGGTCAGCTCCTCTTGTCGCCGGCGTAATAGACCCAGTGGCGCGAGGACCAGAAGGCGATGAGGGTGAGGGCCATGATGATCAGGAACAGGACCCAGGCGATCGCCGACGCATAACCCATGTCGAAACGCTTGAAGGCCTCGTCATAGATGTAGATCGGCAGGAGATAGGTGGATTTCAGCGGGCCGCCCTGCGTGATGATGTAGGGGCCGTTGAACTCCTGGAAGGCCTGGACCATCTGCATGATCAGGTTGAAGAAGATGACAGGCGTGATCAGCGGCAGGGTGATGTAGACGAAGCTCGTCCACTTGCCGGCGCCGTCGATCGAGGCGGCTTCGTAGAGCGTCTTGTCGATGCTCTGCAGGGCCGCCAGGAAGATCACCATGGCCGAGCCGAACTGCCACAGGCGCAAAAGGGTGATGGTGAACAGCGCATTGGTCGGATCGCCGAACCAGTTGACCGGCTCGAAGCCGAGCGTCGTGAGGCCCATGTTGACGAGGCCGACATCGGCGAAAATGTAGCGCCACAGCACTGCGATGGCGATCGATCCGCCGAGAATGGACGGAACGTAGTACGCCGTCCTGAATACATTGATGAACTTCAGCTTGTAATTGAGGATCACCGCCATGAAGAGCGCGAAGGCCAGCTTCAGCGGTACCGTGGTGAAGACGTAGACCAGCGTCACCCACAGCGATTTGCGAAACGTCCGGTCGCCGGTGAACAGCCGGATATAGTTCTGCAGGCCGGTGAAGACCGGCTCGTTCATCAGGTTGTAGTTGGTGAAGCTCAGATATAGCGACGCGATGAAGGGAAGCGCGGTGAAGACCAGCAGTCCGATGACGAAGGGCGACAGGTAAATCAGGCCCAGAAATCTGTTGTCGCCGCTCATGCCACCGGCCTCGAAAAGATACTTCCAGTATTGTGCATCGCAATCTCTGGCAGTTCGATCTGCGTTCCAGCCTAATCCATCAGGCTTGCGCAAATGAAGCGCCATTTCCTCCCATTACTGCTGCAAACATGTTGAGTTCTCAGCTCCCGGACTGATATTCTCACTTTGCGGGTGAGATCAAATCGACGAATTCGGGGAAAAGGATGGAGAAAATCGAAGGTAGCGTTTTGTCTGCGATTCCGATGAATGCGATGGCATTGACGCTGACGCGTTCAACCATAAGGATGCAGCATTCGCCGACCTGGGGTGTCGACAAATCGAACAGTGTCCATGACCTGATCATCTGCCTGACGGGCTCGGCGCGTTATGAGGTGGAGGGCGAGACGATCGAGATGGCGCCGGGCCGCGCGATGCTGTTGCGTGCCAATACGCGGTTCTCCGGCTACTCGACCTCGCGGGAGGAATATACCGGCATCGCCCAGCATTTCACGCTCGACCTTTTCGGGCGGCTGGACCTGATCGGCCAGATGAACCTGAAGCATGCCGTCATGCTCGCCCGCTGGGACATGATGGGGCCGCTGACGCGTTATTACCACGACAATGCGCCGCCTTATTCGACGACACTCCTCCAGCATCATCTCTTCATGTTCCTGCTGATCGAATTCATCGAGCAGGCTCACATCGGCTGGAAGGAGCAGTCGGTGGGCAATGTCAACAACCCGGATGCTTTGTCCTTTTCAGTGATGGTGGCCGCGAGCCAGATCGCCGCCGATCCTCTTGACGAGGGGATCGTCGAGAGGACGATCCATTCGGCGCCCTACAACCCGGATTATTTCAAGCGGGAGTTCAGGAAGCGCGTCGGCTGGACCCCGGACAAGTTTCAGGAATTCAAGCGGATGGAGCGAGCCATGGGCCTGATGGCCGGCGGCTGTACGGTAAAGCGCGCCGCCGAACTGTCTGGCTATGCCGATGCCTATTATTTCTCCCGCATGTTCAAGCGTTATATCGGCATCAGCCCGCAGGGCTATCAGCAGTCCGAGAAGCGCAGCCGCGAGGGCGCATTTCCCCGAGGCGAGGAGGACGGTCAGCTGATCTATCCACTGGCCCGCTGACCCGAAAAAGTGGCGGCGGTCGGATCCGCGGGCGGTCGTCTGCCGGTGGGTGATCCGTAACCGGGCCGTGCTTGACGGGGGGAAGATAGCGGGGCATGGTCGCCCTATTCGACTGGAACAGATGGTGATCGTGTCCATGGATTTTTGCATCGACCGTGAGCTGCCGGTGCCGCTGTGCACCCAGCGTCAAGAGATCATCACCGGCGGTTGCGCATGAGCCGGCCAATCCTGATCTGGGGCGCCGGCGCGATCGGCGGCACGCTGGGGGCGGCTTTCTTCCGCGCCGGAGAGGATGTGATCTTCGTCGACAACGTCAGGGAACATGTCGACGCGATCAACGCGAATGGTCTGAAGATCGTCGGCCCGATTTTCGAAGATACCGTCAAGGCCAGGGCCTATCTGCCGGAAGATCTGGAAGGCGAGTATCACCGGACTTTTCTCTGCGTCAAAGCCCATCATACGGAAGCGGCGGCAAAATCCCTCGTCCGGCATCTCCCCGCCGACGGATATGTGGTCTCCGCCCAGAACGGTCTCAATGAACGGGTGATCGCCCGCATCGCCGGAGAACATCGGGTCGTCGGCTGTTTCGTCAATTTCGGGGCGGATTATCTGCAGCCGGGTGTCGTCCAGTATGGCGGGGAGGGCGCCGTGGTGATCGGCGAGCTCGACGGGCGTTTCACCGACCGGGCCGAAGATATCTACGAGCTCATCCGGCAGTTCGAGCCGAAAGCGCTGATCACCAACAACATCTGGGGCTTTCTCTGGGGTAAGCTCATCTACGGCGCCCTGCTCTTCGGCACGGCCCTGACCAATGAGAGCATTGCCGATGTTCTCGCCAATCCGGTCGCCCGCCCGGTTTTGCGCAGGCTTGCGCTGGAAGTGGCGACGGTGGCCGCCATCAACAACATCCGACCGGAAGCCTTTGACGGTTTCGATCCGGCTGCCTTCGGGCCGCTGGCTTTGCCGGAGCAGACCGAAAAGTCCTTCGACGACATGGTCGCGCATAACCGGACATCGGCGAAATCGCATTCCGGCATCTGGCGCGATCTTGCCGTGCGCAAGCGTAAGACCGAGGTGGAGGCGCAGGTGATGCCGGTTGTGGAAATCGGCAGGGAATCGCGGGTTCCGACGCCGCTTGCCGCTCGCCTGATCGTCATGATCCACGAGATCGAGGACGGCAAGCGCGAGCTCGATCTCGCCAATCTCGAAGAACTGGCGAAGGCGGCGGCATAACCGTTTCGCCCAGGGGCAATGTGGCGGCGCTCATCTCCGGCTCGCCACCTGCCAGAGGAAAAACGGACCACCGATAAGGGCAATCAGCAGACCGACGGGCACCTGCCAAGGGAAGATGATCGTCCGGCCGAGCCAGTCGGCGACCGCCATTGTGACGCCGCCGAGGAACGCGCTGACGAAAAGCTGAGGTAGCGGCCGGTGATAGCCCAGGTAGTCAGCGGCACGCGGCGCGATCAGCCCGACGAAACTCAGCGGGCCGACAAAAACCGTGGCTACAGCCGCGGAAAGACCGGCGGCAATGAGAATGTAAAGCCGCACGGTTTTCAGCGGAATGCCAAGCGCAATCGAAGTCGCTTGGCCTAGCGGCAGGATTTCCAGCCAGCGCGTCATCAGCGGGGAGCCGGCGAGGATAACAAGCAAAACGCAGCCTGCCGTCAGCGCATCGCCCGGTGTCGCCCGGTAGGTCGAGCCGGAGAGCCAGGCGAGCAGGAAATCGATGCGCGGATCGCCGCTCGCCAGCACCAGCGCAGCAAGCCCCGTGCCCATGGCTGACAGGGAAATTCCCGCAAGCAGAATGTGGTCGGGCGAAAAGAATGTCCTTTCGGCCATCATCACGATTGCCCCGAGCGTCAGCAACGCGCCGGCTGTGGCCGCCAGGATCATGTTCGTCCGGTCGAGTTCGATACCGATCAGAAACAGCAGGGTGACGCCGATAGCGGCCCCTGAGGAAATGCCGAGGACTTCCGGCGAGGCCATGGGGTTGCCAGTCATGCGCTGTATCAGCGTGCCGGATATGGCGAGAATGGCGCCGGCCGAGAGTGCAACGAGCGCACGCGGCAGGCGTAACGGCAGGAAGGTCGCAAGTTCGGCTCCGGAAGCCCAATGCCATCCGTCGACGCCACGTGCAAAAAACAGACTGAGGGCAATGGTCGCGGCCGTTGCAGCTAGCGCAGCAAACGGCATCCACCAACGGATCACGTGGCGAGGCGAGGCGACGTCGCTCCCCCCTTGCATCGGCATGACTGCCCGCATGCGCGGCAGGAGCACGAGAAGAAGGGGGGCGCCGATGAGCGCTGTCGCCGTGCCTGTCGGCACCTCTTCCGGCAGCGGCAGAACCTGCACGAGCTGGTCGGTGAACCAAAGGAGCAATGCGCCGCTGGCTGACGCCACGACCATCCGCCGCGCAAACGTGCGTGCGCCGAGCATTCCTGCGATATGCGGCGCGGCGAGCCCGACGAAACCGATGACGCCGACCGCGGCAACCACGGCGGCGCTGAGCCACACGGCGACGATAAGGCCTGCCAACCGGAGTACCGCCGGGGAAGATCCGAGGCTGCGGGTGCTTTCGTCGTCCAGCTCGAGAATGCGCATCGGTCGGATCAGGCTTGTCGCCAGGGCAAATCCGATCAGCAGCTTGACCGAAAGGTCCGTCACCACGGCCGTGCCGTTCTGGATGAGGGACCCCGTCTGCCAGATAAAAAGCTCGGTCATGTATTCGCGGTCGAGAACGACGAGGAGCGCGCTTGCCGAACCGCAGACCAGGCTGACGACGAGGCCTGCGAGCACCAGTGAAACGGGAGAGAGATGTCGCCGCCAGGCGATCAGGATGACCGCCGCGGTCGCCAGCGCGCCGCCGCCGATCGCCACCAGTTCTCGACCGGTTTCCAGAAGGAATGGCGCAAGGATGGCGGCGGTGCCGAGTGCCAGGTTGGCCCCCGCTGCCGTGCCGACGGTTGCCGGTTCGGCGAGCGGATTGCGGAGGGTTTGCTGGAAGATCGTTCCGGCCAGGCCGAGCGCTGCGCCTGCGACGATGCTGATAGCCACACGGGGAAGGGCGGAGTGATGGAAGAGCAGCTGTCCGACATCGGTCACGTCGGGTGCGATCACCGCGCCCCACCACAGGTTCAACGGCAGCAGCTCGGCCAGCCGGAATGCGGTCAGCAGAAGGCAGAGAGCGGCCAATGCCGGCAGGGCCAGAATGGCGAACAATGCCGATCCCGGTTCAGGCGAGGTCCGTGGGCCGGTTCTCATACCGAAACCAGCTTGTCGGCGAGGAGCGACGCAAAACGGGCCGCGACATCCAGCCCGCCGAACGGCCAGAGAGTAGGGATTGTGGTGATCGGGTGGGCACGCACCGCGGGCAGGTTCTGCCACAATGAACTTCGCCGCATCATCCGTACCGCATGCGGCATGATCGGTTCCAGGCAAACGAGCCGGGCGTCTCCGACGGTCGCCAGCTGCTCGACACCGACCGTCGAAATCCCCCATTCGCTTGTTTCTCCGTTCCATGCGTTGCGGAGATCCAGCCGGTCCATCACATCCTGAAGCAGGCTGCCGGTGCCGTAGATGCGCAGGTGCCGGTCATCGAAAAAGGTAAAGAGGCAGAGAGGCGTGGCCTTGTGGTCTGCGAGCTGCATGCGGGATTGATCGATCGTTCGCTCGGTCCTCAGAAGAAGGGTTTCCGCCTCGCGCTCCCGCCCCAGGCGCTCGCTCAGCCTTTGCGTCTCCCGCCTGGCCTGCTGATATGGCGCGGTTTTCTCGGCATAGAGGGGAAGGCCGTAGGTCGGCGCGAAGCGCTCAAAGTCTCCAGCCACCAATCCATAGCCATAGGTTGCGATGATCAGGTCCGGATCGACCTCTTCCAGCAGCTCGAGGCTTGGTTCGCCCCGTGAGCCGAGATCGAGCGTCGTGTCAGGCAATGTCGGCTGATCGACCCATTGGGTGTAGCCTTTAAGATCGCCGACGGCGATCGGCGCAAGGCCAAGGGACATCACCATCGCAGCCGCGGTCCACTCCAGGCAGGCGACGCGCCGGGGAGGAGAGGACGCGAAACTCCGAAACGGGATAGCGGCAAAGGCGCCCGACCCGCACAGGAACGCGCGCCTTGTCGGATACTGGAAGCCGACGCTCAAGCGGCCTTCCCTACCACGTGACTTTCACGGAGGCGGTGATCCGCCGCCCCTCGCCATAGAAGCAGCCGAAGCTCTCGGCAAAGCAGGAAGCAACGTAATCCTTGTCGAAGATGTTGCTGACGTTGAGCGAGAGTGTCGTGTTGTTCTTCTTGTAGCTGAGTGCGGCGTCGGCGAGCACATAGCCCGGAACCTTGAAAGTATTGGCGTCATCGCCCCAGGTCTTGCCGACATATCGAATGCCGCCGCCGATGGTGAGACCTTCCAGCGGTCCATCCTGCAACTCATAGTCCGCCCAGAGCGACACGCGGTGCCGGGCGACGCCGAAAGGCGTGTTGCCGAGGTCGGTTGTTCCGGCGGCAGAATCCCCGCTGGTTTCCTTTGTCACTTCCGTATCGAGATAGGTATAGGCAAGACGCATATCCAAACCGGAATCGAGGCTTGCCACGCCCTCGACTTCAATGCCGCGCGAGGTGATTTCCCCTGTCTGCGAAGCTATGGCTCCGCCCGGTCCGCTGTAGCTCACGACATTCTGGCGCGCCAGATCGAAAGCCGACACCGTCATGAACGAGTTTGAGCCCGGCGGCTGATACTTGATGCCGACCTCATATTGGCGGCCCGTCTCCGGTTCGAACCCCGCCATGGTGACCGGATTGAAAGATTCCGTATAACTGACATATGGCGCCAGGCCATTGTCGGCGAGATAGACGAGGCCGGCACGGCCGGTGAATGCATCGTCTTTCATGTTGACGTTATTGTCCGACTCGGTGGCATCGCGGGCCGTACCCCATGCCCAATCGTAACGTCCGCCCAATGTCAGCGTCCACCGATCGAGCTTGATCTGGTCCTGTCCATAGATGCCGAGCTGGCTCTGGACGGTTTCGGTGTTCCTGTAGTTCGTCATCGGGCCGATCGGGCTGCCGTAGACGGGGGAGAAAATGTCGAGCGGATCCACGTCGCCGCTCGACGCATAGTCGCGATAATAGTGGCGCTTGAAGTCGATACCGGCGAGCAGGGTGTGCGCCAACGCGCCCGTATCGAATTCGCCGATGATCTGCGTGTCGATCGTGGCGCCCTGAAGATTGGTGCTGCCGCCGTCGGCATAACGATCGTAGGTCCGCCCGTCCGCTTGCAGGCCGGCGCCGAAGACGCCCTGTTCCTCATGGGTCAGCCAGACATAACGCGCGTTCTGGCGGATCTGCCAGACATCGTTGAAATGGTGTTCGAATTCGTAACCGATTGAGCCGAGCGTGTTGTTGTATTCGTCGAAGGCAGGCTCGCCGACGAACCGGTTGTTGGGGATCTTGCCAAATGGGCTGCCGAAAACGGTGCCGGAAGCCGGCAGATACTGCATCGCCCAGCCGGAACGGTCGCGCTGATACTGGCCGAGAACGGTGAGCTTGGTGTCTTCGTCCGGCTTGAACGTGATCGCCGGCGCCAGGAAGAGGCGGTCGTCGTCGACGAAGTCGACCTGAGTCGAGCTGTCGCGCACGACACCTGTCATGCGATAGAACAGCGTGTCGTCGCTGCCGACCGGCCCGCCGAAATCGAACCGGCCCTCATAATGTTCGAAAGTGCCGCCCACGACTTCTACCTCGCGCAGCACGTCTTCGGTTGGCCGCTTGCTGACGTAGTTGATCAGGCCACCGGGCGTGGCCTGTCCATATAGAACGGAAGCCGGGCCGCGCAGGACCTCGTAGCGTTCGGCGCCATAGGGCTCGATCGCGTTGAACATGGTGAAATTGGAATCCTTGAGCTGCAGGCCATCACGATAGAAGATGCCGCTGCTACCGGTTCCTATGCCGCGAAGCTGGACCCCGAGACCGCGATTGTCCGTCCCATAGAGGTCGCCGCTGGCGCCTGGGGTGTAACGCAATGCGCTGTTGAGGCTGTTGACCCCTTGCGCATCCATCTGATCGCGGGTGACCACGGAAATGGACTGCGGCGTCTCGATCAGCGGCGTATCGGTCTTGGTGCCGCTCGCGCTCCGGGTCGCGACGAAACCGTCGACCGGCCCCCAGGCGGTTTCGGAGCGCAATATGATCGGGGCAAGCTCAGTCGCACTGTCCCCTGATGCGGCGGCGCCGGTATTGGTCGGATCCGTCAGCACGACCGTATTGGCCCCCTGGAACCGCCAGGAGAGACCGCTTCCGGCGAGCAGCCGCCTGAGCGCATCTTCCGGCGACGCGGAGCCGTTGAGACCCTGTGTGCGAGCGCCGGCCGGCAGCGCGCCGTTGAAAAGCACATCGATACCCGTGACCGAGGAAAAGCGCACCAAAGCGGAAGATAGCGGCTGGGCGGGGATCGAGAACGTGTAGGAGGATGTTGCAACCTGCGCCACGGCCGGCATTGCCTGAAAGAGCGGAATGACGCAGGCGGTTGCCAGAAGCAGCTTGCGGAACGATCCCGCCGGCATGCCCGGCAGATGGCGGTTGATGATAGGACGCGACACGAAAATCCCCCTTAGGCAACGCGACAGACCGGCGCGATACATGCGCTCTGATCATGGGGACGAACGGTTTCCCCAAAAACCTGAGTAAATTTTGAAATATTTATCTCGGGTAAATGAAGGTCAGCCAGGGTGACAGGTTTTGGACCCTGATCGGCAGCCCGAGCGCCAGCGTGTCTAGTATGGTATCGGATCGCTTCACGTCGACGATGATCGTCACGGGGCTCCGCGCCAGCCTCTCGTCCATGACGATGATCCTGCCGGTGCGCCAGCGGGAGAGGGACGAAATGACGTCCTGAAATGGGGTCGAGAGGAAAACCAGCTTGCCGCTCCTCCAGGAAAGCTGCGTCTCGACATCCGCCTTGAGTGGGATCGAAAGCCGCCCGTTCCTGTAGAGCAGGCTCTCTCCCTGCTCGACGCGCTGGAATTTATCGCCTGTGGAAACGCTGACCGCGTGTTCGGTGACCGTAACGGCGATGCCGCCTTCCTGGAAACCAACCGAAAAGGCCGTGCCGAGCGCCGTCGAAAAGAGGTCGGCCGCCTCGACGACGAAGGGGCGGGACGCGTCCGGCGCGACCTTGAAAAATGCCTCGCCTTTTTCAAGGACAACCCGGCGCCATCCGGCATCGAAATTAAGCGTCAGTGCGGTCCGCGTGGACAGCGTGGCGGTCGAACCGTCGGGCAACGTGACGGCGGCGGTTTCTCCCGTCCCCGTGCTATAAGTCGCCGCCGGGCCCAGGAGGCGCATGCCGCCCCAGACGGCGCCGGCAAGCACGACGGCGGCACCGCCTGTCTTCAGAACGGTCCGCCGTGAGGAGGACGGCGCCTTGCCGAGATCATGGACGATGCCCGCCCCGGACCATAGCCGTTCCAGATCGGCATAGGCCTTCGCGTGCCTCTCGTCGGCGAGCAGCCATTCCCGAAGAGCCTGACGGTCCGACGCGGTCTCGCCGCCATCCAGCAGAAGCGCGAACCATTCGGCTGCCCTGCGGGAAATCTCATCCTCGCTATGTTTGCGGCCATCCGGCGCGTCTTCCATAAGGCGTGATCCCTCAATACCCAAAAACAGAACGAACGGGACGGGGAGAAATCTGGTCCGGCATGATGAAGGAAGCCGCCTACATTCCGGCTTTCAGCCGTTCCAGCGCAGTCACCATATGGCTGAACACCGTTTTGGGAGAGATGCCGAGCTTCGTGCCGATCTCGACGTAGCTTAGCCCTTCCATCCGCGAGAGCAGAAAGACCTGCCGGCATTTCGGCGGCAGCGAATTGACGATTTCCTGCAGCCTCCGCAGTTCATCGCGGCCGAGAATCACGTCCTCGGCGGAGGGGCGATTATCCGCGACGTATTCGAGATGATCGACGCCGGCGACGAAAGGCGCGATGCGGCGCCGACGTTCATGATCGGCTGCCAGGTTACGGCCGGTGGTCACGAAGTAGCCCGCCAGATCGGATACGCCGCGCAGAAGGCCCGGGCGTTCCCAAAGTCTCAGGAACGTATCTTGAGTGAGATCGGCGGTGGTCGCAGCGCATTCCACCCGCCGTTGAATGACGGCGGCAAGACGCTCCCTCACGGAAAGGAAAACCTCGAGAAAATCGCGTCTGCGGATATCGTCCATCCCCTCAACTATACCGGTGCCCCGGGTGCCGGCAAGAGGCTTGCCTCAAATTCATGATGGCAAATATCAAGTTTTATGTGGCTGTATTTTTGCAGCCGCTCAGGAGGCTCCGAATTTCGGGCTTTCGGGATAAAGCTCGATCAAGAATATGCCCGAGTTCCCGGAGATGGCGAAGTCGCCTGTCGCGCCGGCTTCGATAACGAGGCAGTCCAGCGGCCCGAGATCGGCATTCTCCGATCCGGATGTGATTCCGTTTCTCCCGATGGCAAGCACAAATCTCAGGGACCTGGCGGGAGACAGCGAAACGGGCGTCGGCTGCTTGATGACGCGGTGAGAGAACCGGCCGCGCCGCGTCATTACGTTGAGGTCGGTTGTCGCGCCGTTCACCAGCGTTGCCAAAGCCGGCTTGTCGGCTGGGAACGGACAGGGATCGGAGTGAAGATCGAGAGTGAGGGCAGGGCCGCCATCGATCGTCAGGACTATCCCGTTGCCGGAGAGGATCGACAGGGTTCGGTCCACCTCCGGAAAGCTTGAGAACGGACCATCCGACGCGACGGTCGCCATGCTGATGCGCCAGTCGAAGTCCTCGATCGACGCGCCGGCCGGAAAGACGGCGATCTCCACCGTCTCGCCGCCGCCGTTCTTCCACGGCATTCGCCTGTAGTCGGACGCGCGCAGGATCTTCACGGGATCAGTTTCCGAGAATGCCGGGCAAGCGAAGCCCGTTTTCCGTAGCGCAATCCATGGCGATCTCGTAGCCGGCATCCGCGTGGCGCATGACGCCGGTGGCGGGGTCGTTCCAGAGCACGCGTTCGATCCGGCGGTCGGCGTCCTCGGTGCCGTCGCAGCAGATGACCATGCCGGAATGCTGCGAATACCCCATGCCGACGCCGCCGCCGTGATGCAGCGATACCCATGTGGCACCGGACGCGGTATTGAGCAGCGCGTTCAGGAGCGGCCAGTCGGAGACGGCATCCGAGCCATCTTTCATCGCTTCGGTTTCCCGGTTGGGAGAGGCGACCGAGCCGGAATCCAGATGGTCGCGGCCGATCACGATCGGCGCTTTCAGCTCGCCGTTGCGGACCATTTCGTTGAAGGCGAGGCCGAGCTTGTGGCGGACGCCGAGGCCCACCCAGCAGATCCGCGCCGGCAGGCCCTGGAAGGAAATCCGCTCTCGCGCCATGTCGAGCCAGTTGTGGAGATGCGCGTTGTCCGGCAGCAGTTCCTTCACCTTGGCGTCGGTGCGGTAGATATCCTCCGGATCGCCGGAAAGCGCGGCCCAGCGGAACGGGCCGATGCCGCGGCAGAAGAGCGGACGGATATAGGCCGGCACGAAGCCCGGAAAGGCGAAGGCGTTTTCCAGCCCCTCGTCCTTGGCGACCTGGCGTATATTGTTGCCGTAGTCGAGCGTCGGGATGCCGGCATTCCAGAAGGCGATCATCGCCTCCACGTGCTCGCGCATCGAGGCGCGGGCTGCCTTTTCCACCGCCTTCGGATCGCTTTCGCGCTTGGCCTTCCATTCGGCCATCGTCCAGCCTTTCGGCAGGTAGCCGTTGATCGGGTCATGGGCGGAAGTCTGGTCGGTGACCATGTCGGGACGGATGCCGCGGCGAACCATTTCGGGAAGAATTTCGGCGGCATTGCCCAAGAGGCCGACGGATTTCGCCTCGCCGGCGGCGGTCCAGCGGGTGATCATCTCCATGGCTTCGTCGAGCGTTTCGGCCTTGGCGTCGACATAACGGGTGCGCAGGCGAAAATCGATGCTGTCGGGATTGCACTCGACGGCAAGGCAGCAGGCGCCGGCCATGACGGCGGCCAGCGGCTGGGCGCCGCCCATGCCGCCGAGACCGCCGGTCAGGATCCATTTGCCCTTGAGATTGCCGCCGTAATGCTGGCGGCCGGCTTCCACGAACGTCTCGTAGGTGCCCTGCACGATGCCCTGCGTGCCGATATAGATCCACGAGCCGGCCGTCATCTGGCCGTACATGGCAAGGCCCTTTTTATCGAGCTCGTTGAAATGGTCCCAGGTGGCCCAATGGGGCACGAGGTTCGAGTTGGCGATCAACACCCGCGGCGCGTCCTTGTGCGTGCGGAATACGCCGACCGGTTTGCCGGACTGTACCAGAAGCGTTTCCTCTTCCGTCAGCGTCTTCAAGGTCGCGGCGATACGGTCGAAATCGTCCCAGGTTCGGGCGGCGCGTCCGATGCCGCCATAGACGACCAGTTCGTTGGGGTTTTCCGCCACATCGGGGTCGAGATTGTTCATCAGCATGCGCAGGGGGGCTTCGGTCATCCAGCTCCGGGCATTGAGCTTGTCGCCGCGGGGCGCACGGATTTCGCGGATATTGTGGCGGGGATTGGTCATCGGCACGTTCCCTTTATCTGTCGTTGTTTTTCTGTGAGGCGAGGTCGAGGGCGGTCCGTTCGATCCGCGTCAGGATATCCTTGAGATGGACGCGCAGCCTCTCGGCCTTGGCCGGATCATAGGCGAAAGGTGGAGACTCGGCGGCGAGATGGGTGGATTGGGCAAGTTCCATCTGGATGGCGTGGACGCCGGTCTGCGGCCGGCCGTAATGCCGCGTCGTCCAGCCGCCCTTGAAGCGGCCGTTGACGATGCTTGTATAACCCGAGGCTGCGGTCGTCGCGGCGACGGCCGCCTGCTCGATGGCGGGGGCGCAGGTTTTGCCTATGTCCGTGCCGATGTTGAAATCGGGTAGGATACCTTCGAACAGGAACGGGATATGTGAGCGGATCGAGTGGCAATCGTAGAGCACGGCAATGCCATGGATGGATTTCACCCGCGTGATTTCGGCTGCAAGCGCCGCGTGATAGGGCGCGTGGAAATCCCGCAGCCGATCGGCGATGTCGGTTTCGGTCGGCTCGGCGCCCTGCTTCCAGATGGGCTTGCCGTCGAAATCCGTCTCCGGGATCAAACCTGTGGTGTTCTGGCCGGGATAGAGGCTTGCACCCTGCGGATCGCGGTTGGCGTCGATCACGTATCGGTGGAATGTCGCGCGAACCGTCGTCGCATCCGCCAGAAGGCCGTCGTAGAGCTGGTGGATATGCCAGTCGGTATCGGCGAGCAGCCGGCCGTTGTCGTTCAACCGGTCCCAGATCGCCGACGGCACGTCGGTTCCCGTATGCGGAAAACCGAGAACGACGGGGGAGGTACCCTGTCTGACTTCGAACACCGCCATTCAGGCCTCCAGAACCGGCAGGATATCCGCTGAAACGGACGCCGCCAGCGCCCCCGTCGCGACGAGATCAGCGGCGGCCCTAAGGTCGTTCGCCATGTAACGGTCCTCCTCAAGGCTCGGAACGGCGGCGCGGATGGTGGCGATCACTCTTTGAAGTTCCGGGCTGGTCGTCAGCGGGCTGCGCAGTTCGACGCCCTGTGCCGCCGTCAGCGCTTCGATACCGATGATGGTCGCAAGATTGTCGGTCATCTGGAGAAGCCGGCGGGCGCCGTGGCAGGCCATCGAAACATGGTCTTCCTGATTGGCGGAGGTCGGCGTCGAATCGACCGAGGCCGGATGCGACATCTGCTTGTTTTCCGACATCAGGGCGGCGGACGTGACTTCCGCGATCATCAGCCCGGAATTCAGTCCCGGCTTTTTCGCGAGAAAGGCAGGTAGTCCGTAGGAGAGGGCCGGATCCACCAGCAGCGCGATGCGGCGCTGGGAGATGGCGCCGATCTCGCAGACGGCAAGCGCGATCTGGTCGGCGGCAAAGGCCACAGGCTCCGCGTGGAAATTTCCGCCCGAAACGACGCTGTCATCAGAGAGCACCAGCGGATTGTCGGTCACCGCATTGGCCTCGATCTCGAGTGTGCGGGCGACCGAGCGCAGGAGATCGAGGCAGGCGCCGTCCACCTGCGGCTGGCAGCGGATGCAATAGGGATCCTGCACCCGTTCGTCGCCTTGCAGATGACTTTCCCGGATGACCGAACCCGACAGCAGGGCGCGCAGCGCCGCAGCCGCATCGATCTGGCCCTTGTGCCCGCGAAGTGTGTGGATATCCGGATGGAAGGGTGCGGACGAGCCCATGGCCGCATCCGTCGACATCGCGCCGGTCACCAGCGCTGCCTGGGCGGCCCGGTGGGCGCGGAACAGGCCCGCCAACGCCAGGGCCGTGGAGGTCTGGGTGCCGTTGATCAGGGCCAGGCCCTCCTTGGCGGCAAGAACGACCGGTTTCAGGCCGGCTTTCGCAAGCGCCTCGGCCGCAGGCAGCAATCTGCCTTGATAAAAGGCCTCGCCTTCGCCCATCATCACGGCCGCCATATGCGCGAGCGGCGCCAGATCGCCCGACGCGCCGACCGAGCCTTTTTCCGGAATGAGCGGGGTCACGCCCTTTTCCAGCATCGCCTCGATCAGTCGCACCAGTTCGAGCCGGACGCCGGAGGCGCCGCGTCCCAGAGAGACGAGTTTCAGCGCCATGATCAGGCGAACGACGTTGTCCGGGAGCGGCGCGCCGACGCCGCAGCAATGGGACAGGATCAGGTTGCGCTGGAGCGTCGCGACGTCGGCACTGTCGATCTTGATCGATGCGAGTTTTCCAAAGCCGGTATTGATGCCGTAGACCGGCTCGTTGCCGGCGGCGATCTGGGCGATCCTGGCAGCCGCCTTCTCGATCCCCGCGTCGAACGAACGGTCGATCCGCGCCGATGTGCCGTTCCAGTAAATGTCCTGAAGCTCGCGAAGGCTTACCGAGCCGGGTGTCAGAACGATGCTCATGCGGGAACCCTTTCGCCCTTGAAGATCCGTGCCGCCAGCGGATTGAAACCCATGCGGTAGACAAGCTCCGCCGGCCGCCCGATATCCCAGATCGCGAAGTCTGCCGATTTGCCGGCTTCAAGCGTGCCGGTCTCGGCCAGAAGGCCGAGCGCGCGTGCGGCCTCCCGCGTGACGCCGGCAAGGCATTCTTCGACGGTCAGGCCAAACAGCGTCGCCCCCATGTTCATGGTCATGAGCAGAGAGGTCAGCGGCGAGGTGCCGGGATTGCTGTCGGTCGCAAGCGCGATGGAGGTGCCGGCGGCACGCAGCGCCTCTACGGGCGGGGCCTGCTTTTCGCGAAGCGTGTAGAAGGCCCCGGGCAGAAGCACGGCGACGGTGCCGGCCTCAGCCATGACCCTGGCGTCTGCCGCGGAAAGATATTCGAGATGATCGGCCGACAGCGCGCCATAGGAGGCCGCGAGGCGCGTGCCGCCGAGATCGGAGAGCTGTTCCGCATGCAGCTTGACCGGAAGCCCAAGCGATTTAGCCTTGTCGAAAACACGCGTGATTTCGATAGGCGAGAAGGCGATGCCTTCGCAAAAACCGTCGACCGCATCTACGAGCCCTTCCGAATGGGCAGCCTCTAGGCCCGGCAGGACCACGTCGGTGATATAATCGCCGTTGCGGCCCTTGTAGTCCGGCGGTGTCGCGTGCGCGGCAAGCCAGCTGGTGACGATCCGTACCGGCCTGACTTCGGCGAGCCTGCGCGCGACCCGCAGCATCTTGAGCTCACCTTCGATGTTCAACGCGTAACCGGATTTGATCTCCACCGTGCAGGCGCCTTCGGCGAGCAGCGTATCCAGCCTGCGCAGCGCCTGGGCGAGGAGCTCGTCCTCCGAAAGCGCATTGGTTGCCTTCACGGATGAGATGATGCCGCCGCCGGCGCGGGAAATCTCCTCGTAGGTGGAGCCCGCCAAGCGCATTTCGAATTCCATCGCACGGTCGCCGCCAAACACCAGATGGGTGTGGCAGTCGATGAGGGCAGGGGTGATCCACCTGCCGCCGCAATCGGTTTCGTCTTCGGCGTTGCGGAACTCGTCAGGCAGGTCGGCGATTGGGCCGACAAAGGCAATGCGGCCGTCACGCACGGCGATCGCACCCGTTTCGATAATACCCAGGCCGGGTGCCGAAGGAGCAAGAGTGGCGATGCGCGCATTGTGCCAAAGCGACGAGAAGCCTGCCGCAGCCCCTGAAGATTTTTCTCCACCCATAAGCTTTTCGCCTTTCCTTATGGCTGAACATGTATATACATAATAATCCGAGTGACAAGAGGAATTTTGATCTCCGCGAGGAAAAGGGAAGAGCGTCCATGGTCAAGCTTCATGCGGAATTGGCTCTGCTGCCGGAGGGTTGGCGGCAGAACGTAAGGCTGACGATCGAAGCAGGCCGGCTCGCCGGGGTGGAAGCCGGTGTCGAGGCGGCGGCAGAGGACGAGCGCCACAAGGTTTTCGTCCCTGCGATGTCGAACCTGCACAGCCATGCCTTTCAGCGTGCCATGGCGGGCCTTTCGGAAGTCCGCGGCCCCGGCGACGACAGCTTCTGGAGCTGGCGAACGCTGATGTACAAGTTCGCACTGTCGATCACGCCGGAACAGGTCGAGGCCGTCGCCTCACAGCTTTATATGGAAATGCTGGAGGCCGGTTTTTCGCGGGTCGGTGAATTCCACTATCTCCATCACGACAAGGATGGGGCGCACTATGCCAATGTCGCCGAGATGGCCGGGCGAATCGGGGCAGCGAGCGCCGAGGCCGGGATCGGCCTGACGCTCCTGCCGGTCTTTTATGCGCATTCCGGCTTCGGCGGCGCGGCACCGGCCGCGGGGCAGCGACGGTTCATTCATTCGCTCGGCGATTTCGCGAAGACCATGGAAGCCTGCCGTCGCCTGACAGCCGCCATGCCTGGGGCGGAACTCGGCGTCGCTCCACACAGTCTTCGCGCCGTAACTCCGCGCCAACTTGATGAGGTCGTGCGGATGGCGGTTGATGGACCGATCCATATCCACATCGCTGAGCAGGTGAAGGAGGTCGAGGATTGCCTTGCCTGGTCCGGTGCGCGGCCAGTCGAATGGCTGCTCGCAAACGTGCCGGTGAACGAACGCTGGTGCCTCGTTCACGCGACCCACATGACCGAAGACGAGACCCGCCGCATGGCGCAGAGCGGTGCGATCGCCGGGCTCTGCCCGATCACCGAAGCCAATCTCGGCGACGGCATCTTCCCCGGCGAGCTTTTCGTCGGACACAACGGCCGCTTCGGCATCGGTTCGGATTCGAACATACTGATTTCTGTGGCGCAGGAGCTCCGACAGCTCGAATATTCGCAGCGTCTGGGCCTCAGGAAGCGCAACGTCCTGGCTCGGCCGGAAGGTTCGACGGGGCGCCGGCTGTTCGAAACGGCGTTGACGGGCGGCGGAGCGGCACTTAATGCCGCCGTGGGCTTGGTTCGAGGCAACTACGCGGATATCGTCGCCCTCGACGTCAAAGACGTACCCCACCTTGCCGCCGATCAGATTCTCGACCATTGGATATTTGCGGGCGGTGTTGCCGTGGATTGCGTCTGGGCGCTTGGCCGTAAGCAGGTCGAAGGCGGGCGGCATGTCCAGCGGGATACGATCGGCCCGCGCTTCAAGACGGTAATGCGGGAATTGCTGACATTATGACCAATGGCAAGGAGGCCACTCTCCATCATCGCATCCTAAGCGACATAGAGGGACGGATTGTCTCCGGCGAATGGCCCCCCGGCTATCGCCTGCCGTTTGAGGTCGACCTTGCCGCTCAATATGGCTGTTCCCGGATGACAGCCAACAAGGTGCTGACGCATCTTGCAAGGGCCGGCCTGATCGAACGGCGCAAGAAGTCCGGCAGCTTCGTAGCGCAGCCGGTGATGCAGGCCGCGGTGCTTGAAATCCATAGTATCGAAGCGGAGGTTCGGTCTCTCAAGCTTCCCTATTCCTACCGGCTGGAAAGGCGGATCTTGCGCGAGGCAGGCCCGGCCGACCGGCAACATCTGGAGCTTTCGGAAATGGCCTCGGTCCTTGATCTCGTCTGTCTTCATCATGCCGGCGAACGACCGTTCTGCCTTGAAGAGCGGCTGATCAACCTTGCGACCGTGCCGGAAGCGGAAGGCGAGGATTTTGCGAGATTGGCGCCGGGGACATGGCTGATCAGCCAGATCCCCTGGAGCACCGCTGAACATAAGATCTATGCGCTGTCGGCCAGCGCGGAGGTCGCCAAGGCGCTCGATATTCCCAGGAACGCAGCCTGCCTCGTCATCGAACGACGGACCTGGGGCAGCAGCGGCCCGGTGACATTCGTCCGTTTCACCTATCCGGGCGACCGGCATGCGCTGGTTGCCCGCTTCACGCCCGGTGGAGAGAATTAGGCCAGGCTCGATCGGCAGTGCCGGGCCCTGTGCGGCGCGACCTCTCATATTCCGCGCCCCGGGGTCGGAGCGGACCTTGCGCCGGGCACGATCCTGCTGGCATAGACGTTGCGCAGTTGCGGCCACACCGCCATTCCGGGTCGCCGCCGCCGGCATCTCTTATCCGCAGAAAGGACTATCCGATGACTGACGCTCTTCTCCGCGACAGGAACAGCGAGCATCAGCGCGGGGAGACGCCTCTGTTCGATCTGAAGGATGTGTCTTTGACCGTTCCCGGCAAGGCGCTTCTGCAGACCTTGACAATGACAATCCCGGCTCGGCGGACGATCGGATTGATCGGCCATAACGGCTCCGGCAAATCGACCTTGCTCAAGGTCCTGGCACGGCAAAAGCCGGCGTCCAAGGGAACGGTGCTTTTCGAAGGCAAGTACCTCTCCGAATGGGGCGATCGGCCGTTCGCAAGAAAGCTTGCCTATCTGCCGCAGCAGACGCCGGCGGCGAACGGTATGCTGGTCAAGGAGCTTGTGGCGCTCGGGCGCTATCCCTGGCATGGCGCGCTCGGCCGCTTCGGAAAGGCCGATCGCGACAAGGTCGACGAGGCCATGAGCCTTACGGATGTGACGGACATGGCGGACCGTTTCGTCGACACCCTTTCCGGTGGCGAACGCCAGCGTGTATGGCTGGCCATGCTGGTGGCTCAGGATGCGGAATGCCTGCTGCTCGATGAACCCATCTCGGCACTCGACGTCTCGCATCAGGTGGAGGTGCTGACGTTGGTCCAGCGGCTCAGCCATTCGAAAGGGCTTGGCGTCCTTGTCGTCCTGCACGATGTCAACATGGCGGCGCGCTTCTGCGACGAGATCATCGGGCTACACAGCGGGCGCCTGATCGCGCGAGGAACTCCCCCGGAGATCATGACGCCGGATGTGCTCAAGCAGATTTACGGCATCGACATGGCCATCATGGCGCATCCGCAAACCGGCTTGCCGGTCGGTGTCCCATGCTGACGGCACGCATGCCGCCGCAGAGCCGATGAGGTCCACACCCAAGGCAAGTTGAAACGGCTTCGTCGCGTCACGCTGCCAAGGGCAGAGCGATCTCGAATTCGGCTCCCTTGCCTGTCGTGTGCTTCAGGCGGATGGTGCCGCCGTACGATCCGAGCATGGTGCGGACGATGTCGAGACCCATGCCGGTGCCGCCCTGTTCACGGCGGGTCGAGAAGAACGGCTGGAAGACGCGCTCCCGGTTTCCTTCGGAAATGCCGCTGCCGTTGTCGCGCACGAGAATGGTGACCGTCCGCGCATGAACCGAGGCCACCAGCTCCAATCGGGTAGCTCCATGCTGGGCTGCATTTTCCGCAAGATTGGCAAAGACGATGCCGGCTGCTTCGAAGGGAAGGGAGAAGGTGGCTTCCATATTTCCCAAACCGGAAATTTCGAGCACGGGAAACCGCTCGCGCAGCAATGGAAGCATATCGTCGATCGCTGTCTTGCCCTGGATCGCGGGAAGCTCCGCCTGCGCCAGCTCCTTCAGCCTTGACAGCAAGGTGTCGAGCCGCTCGGCATCCGCGACGATATTGTCGAGGAAATGCGAGCGTTGCGCCTTCGTCATCGGCTGATCGGCATCGTCGTCGCGCAGCAGTTCCGCCGCGCCCCGGATCGCGGTCAAAGGCGACTTGAGCTCGTGGGAAACATGGGCGGCAAAGGAGCGGACATATTCGGTGCGGTCGACGAGTTTGCCGGCGAGGTCGAGGAAGCTTTGCGACAGTGTCGCGATTTCGCGCGTTCCATAACTTTCCAGCGGCTGGATCGCCGCCTTGCCTCCGCGGGCGATCTCCTCGGTACGGGCGATCAGCGCATTGATCGGCCCGGTGATGGTGCGGGCGAGCACGTAGGCGACTGCGAGTGTCAGTACCAGAACGACGACGAGCGCCCCGACCTCGGCAGGCGTCATCCGCATCTGGGTCGCTTCCGTGGCACGGAACCAGATGATGATCAGGACCGGCAGGGCCATGACGGCCAACAGGACGGCATACACGATCATCGCCAGCGGAGGCCGCCATTTGGTCCTGACCTTGGGCGCCGTCATCACGCTTTCCTTCCGAGGTCGCCGCCCAGCTTGAAACCGACGCCGTGAACGGTAGCAATGACGCCGACGGCGCCCGCCGCCGAAAACTTGGCCCGGATGTTGCGGATATGGCTGTCGATCGTGCGATCCGCCACATGGATGCCGGCGCCATAGGCGGCCTCCATCAGCTGTTCACGGCTGAACACCATTTCAGGACGGGAGAGAAGCGCATCGAGAATGGAGAATTCCAGCGCGGTCGCGGCGATTGCATTGCCGCCGAAGGTTACGGTCCTCCCGGCCCGGTCGAGGATGAGCTCTCCGACAGCCACCATGGTCCCCCGGTTATCGGCACCGGTTCCATTACCGCTGCGCTTCAGGATCGCCTTGACGCGTGCGACCAGTTCGCGAGGGCTGAACGGTTTGGTGACATAGTCGTCGCCACCGATTTCGAGCCCGAGCACCCTGTCGATCTCCTCGTCCCGGGCCGATAGGAACAGGATCGGAAGCCCGGATGTCCTGCGGATCTGGCGGCAAACTTCCAGGCCATCCATCTCCGGCATGCCGATATCGAGAACGACGAGATCGATATGTCCCCGATGGAAGGCCATCATCGCCTCGGTGCCGTTGCGGGCGGTCGTCGGCGCCATGCCGGCGCGTTCCAGGGCAAAGCAGATCACGTCGCGAATATGGGGTTCGTCATCGACGACGAGGATGCGATGCGCCATGATGGGTCCTGCAGAAATTCACCGTCGCTGTTGTCATCGTTCTTCTTCTATCTTGCAATGGTTGAGGGCGACCGAAGATAGGCCTCGATCCTTCGCGAACGGAAACTCCAGCTTCGCCAATCACGCGAACGACGCTCGAAACCGTGGGCGAGTGACTGCCTGATCGACAGTGCCGTTCCCTTTTTCTCCGTCGCGTCATTGGGCAGGGCGGACAGGTAGAGATCGAGTGCGGGGATGGCGGAAGGGCCGAGCGACGACAGGTAGTCGATATCCAGCGGAACGCCTTCATGGCTCAGTTCCAGGCTGTGCGTGACGTTGAAGCGGGCGATGAAGGCCGGGAAATCGATGAAGGCGCTGAGATAGAGCACGCCCATCAGGACGGCGATATTGGAAGCGATCAGCCACTGGTTGGATTGGCGCAATAGAATCCGCAGCAGGATCAGGACAAGGCCGACGGCAACGAGGCCCATCCATATTCCCGCGGCAACCCGCAATTCCGTGAGCGAATATGCCTCGACATAGAGATCGAGCCGCAGGATCGACGACAGGCAGAGCAGGATGTTCTGGCCGATCCAGACATGCACGAGGCCGCGGATCGGAGGGCTCTTGTCGCCGGGACCGCCGCGACGCATGGCGATGAGCACGAAAGCCGCGGCAAGCAGAGCCGTGGCGATCAGCGGATAGGCGCCGCGATGGGCGTATTCGGCATGGCTCATGCCATCGGGCAGATCGACGCCACCCCAGAGATAGACAATATCCAGCAGCGTCTGAATGGCAAAGAGCGCATTGAAGAGGATGAGCGACCGCAGCAGCGAGGCATGGCTGAGGAATGGAATTTCGGTACGATCCACGGCCCAGCCATATGCTCGTCTTCGAAAGATCCTCCGCTTGAGGCGCGGTCGCAGCATGGCCCAGACGAAAACGGCCACCGCCAGCCAGAAGCCGACACGCCAGAGATCCATGAATTGCAGCAGAAATGCGAAGTCGATGCTGCGCAGCGCGTCCTCGATCAGCGGATTGGCAATGGCAAAGAGAAGCAGGAAAATCGAGGCGAGAATGAGCGGCACCGCCCAGATGCCGATGTTCCGCCAGATTGCGACAAGAAGCGAGCCCTCGGTACGCGAGCCAAGATGCCTACGGCAGTCCTGCAGAAGTCGCAGCGGGGCAATGAGGACAAATCGAAAAAGAACCGGAGGAAGGCCGCTCAGTCTCCGCGGTATAAGTCTGGCGCCCGCCAGCGCAACACACATGACCATGCAAAGCGAGACGGCAATGCCCATCAGCGAGGGAGCCTCGATGAGAGGGCCGGAGGCGAGGGCGGAAAGGCCCAGCCACAGGATTGCTGTCAGGGGCTGTATCCGCCGCCGCGCCGACAAGAGGATCGTGGCCGTTACCAAGATCGCAAACAGGAAAAGATTGAGGCCCGGCGCCCGGCCGAAGATCAGGAAATCCGAGATTGCCACGACCGCCAGGAGTACAGGGATCCGGTTGAGGTCGTGTGTCCGGGGCTTCGGTGCCATCGGCTTATCGGTTGGTTGCACTGCTGGTCCTCTCTCTGAGGCCGCCCTCGATCACCGTGAGTACGGTCACGGGACGCCGGTCAGGAGAATTTCCGTCAGGCTTGCGATCGTCCGACAGCCACCATCCGTCGTTGCGGAGGCGGTCTGGCAGTATGGAGGGGGTGATGCGGGGCGGGGTGTTGCTCTTGTTCATGACAAGAGAATGCCGGACCGGATTGCAGATTTTGTGCAGGCCGCAAGGAGTAATTCAGGAGAATTGCGACGCCGGGGCCCGGTTCGCGCATGCGCATTCAACGCAGCGATGAAACCTGGTTCATCGCTGCGTTGGAGACTATCCGAAACAGACGAGCGCTAGGGTGACTACACCGCGGGTTTGGGGGCCGGAGCCGGTTCTTCGATCGTCTGGATCGCGTCGTAGGCGGCGAGCACCGTTTCCATCTGCGCCGTGTGGCCCTGGATGAAGGCCGGGCCGTATATGGTTTCGTCCGGATATTCGGTGATCAGCGTCAGCGGAACCGTGTGGCGGTCGTCGATCGAGATCAGGCAGGGGAAGCCGTTGATGATGCGGAAGCCGGTTTCGCCGGCGTGGGTTTCGAAAAGCCTGATCTGCTCGGCATTGTAGGCGACGAGGCCGGGAATGGCTGCGAGATGGCGGCTGACGCGATCGATGACGATTTCGGCCTGCGCTGTCCACTCGGCGTGATGGCGCATGATGAGGAAAAACCCCTTCGGCACTGTCCACATCGCGAATGTTCGCGGCACGTAGCCGGAAAGCGGTCGCGTCCATTCATGCGAGGGATAACCGTGCAGGTTGACGTGCAGCTTCGCACCGCTCACCCTTTCGGCTTCGACGCGGATCGCTTTTTCGAACAGGTCCTTGCACGAACGGTATTCAAGGTCGTCGCCGAGCGCGGTGTAGCGGGCCGCGTGATGCATATGCAGCGGGTTGTCGGCCCGAAGACGCCAATGCACCTGGTAACCGTCCGGATTTTCGAGCGGCGAAATGACGAAATGCGCGCCCGGTCTTGAGCTAAGCGTTTGTGCGGCGCGCAGCGCACCGACGATGCCGGTCGTCTCGTTGGCATGCTGGCCGCCGCTGATCATAACGGGTTTGTCGGCGCCCGCGCGATAACGGGCTTCCACGGAGCGGCCGCTCCGCGAGCGGGCTTCGAAGGCGACGCCCTCGATCGAGGCAAGTTCCCGGCGGATCTGCGCCACGGAAACCGGAGACACGGCGGATGTGAGCCGCTGCGGTTCAGCGACTGCGTCGGATATCCGGAGCTGCCGTGTTTCGACGCGGACGGAGATGGTTTCGCCCTCGTGGATTTCCGGGATGATCTGGCCCGGCTGCAGGCCGCGGTCGCCGATCGGTCGGCCGGATTTCTTCTGGAAGACTTCCAGGAGCGAAAAATAGAAATCCTCGTGCAGCGCCTCGCGCAGGCTGACGACTTCTTCGCCGACGGCCAGGCGCCGGTCTTCGGCCGGCAGGTTGACCGCGACGTTGAGCTCCTCGAAATAAGGCTCCTTCGCCCCCCAGTCATGGGCGGCGACGGCTTCGACAGCGGACGTGAACAGGATTTCGTAGTCAGTCTCCAGCCGTTCGCCGGTTCCTCCGTCCAGGCTTAGCCAGCCGGTGGGCGACAGCAGCGTTTCGCCGATGAAATCCGTGTGGAGCCGGTTCGGCGCGAATACCTTGTGCGCCTGGGTACCGCCGTTCTTAGTGGTCAGCGTGACCGCGTAGAAGGAGTCTTCAGTCCCTGCTTCGAAAGTCAGCCGCGCTTCGCCGACGAGACCGGCCAGAGGGTAGGCCTCCAGCAGGAAACGGTTCTTCGGGCAGGCCTTGTGGACAGGATAGACCACATGCAGGGCCGAGAGGTTTTCGAGACCGGTCTCTTCAAGAAGGAAATGCAGCAACGGCTTGTAGGCGCTGCGGAATTTCGCCGTGACGCCCATGGAGGCAAGTTTCGCTTCGGCCTGCCTGCGGCTCTTCTCGTCGTCGAAGACCCAGGCTTCGACTGTTGCACCCCTGGCGCCGGAAAAGCGTGCGACGAGGGTGTCGAGCGTGCGCTCGACCTGCTGTTCGTGGATCAGTGTCATGCGGAAGTTCTGCCTGTGGGATCGAGACTGTCGCGCAGCCAGTCGCCGAGGAGGTTGAGGCCAAGGACGGTGAGGAGGATCGCGAGGCCCGGGAAGACGCTGACCCACCAGGCCGTCTGCAGATAGGTGCGGCCTTCGGCCAGCATGCCGCCCCAGCTCGGAATGGTCGGGTCGATGCCGAGGCCGAGGAAGGTGAGGCTCGACTCGAGCAGGATATTGGTGGCGACATTGAGCGTCATAAGCACGATGACGGGGCCGATCAGGTTCGGCAGCAGGTGCTGGACGATGATGCGCCAGTCCTTGACCCCGATGGCGCGGGCCGAGAGGATGAATTCGCGCTCCCGCAGCGTCAGCACCGAGCCGCGCACCAGGCGGGCATACTGGACCCACTGCGAGACGATCAGCAGGATGATCGTATTCGCCAGCCCGCCGCCGACGATGGCGATGAAGGTGATGGCGAGCAGGATGAAGGGAAGCGCCAGCTGGATATCGGCAAAGCGCATCACCAGCATGTCCCAGATGCCGCGGTAATAACCGGCGATCAGACCCATGACGACGCCGACGGTGACGCCGCCGGCGACCGAGGCGAAGCCGACGAGCAGCGAGATCTTGCCGCCGGCGACGACCCGCGCCAGCACGTCACGGCCGAGCGGATCGGTGCCGAACAGATGTGCGGGCCTTGCGAACGGCGGCACGAGCCGCGACATCAGGTCGATCTTGTCGGCGCCGCCGGGAAAGATCACGCCGGAAAAGAGGACGGCGAGCCCGATGACGCCGACGAGAAGGGCGCCGAGGACAAATTCGAGCTTGAGGAAATTCGAGGAAGCGCTACGCGACGAGGCCATGGCTCTCACTCCGTCCGGATGCGGGGATCGACGAGGCCATAGGCGATGTCGACCAGAAGGTTGATGCCGATGATCATCAGCGACAGGACGGTGATGACCGCCTGCAGCACCGGATAGTCGCGGGCGCCGACGGCGTCGAAAGCCAGCGTGCCCAGACCCGGCCAGTTGAACACCCGCTCGACCACGACGATGCCGCCGAGAAGGCCCCCGAACTGCAGGCCGAAGAAGGTAATCAGAGGGATGGCGCAATTGCGCAGCGCGTGCTTGTAGAGCACGACGTTTTCGCTCAGCCCCTTGGCGCGGGCGACCATGATATATTGCGAGCGCAGCGTCTCCAGCATGGTGGTGCGCACCAGGCGGACATTGGTCGCCGTCAGGATGATGCCCATGGTAACGGCCGGCAGGATGAAGCTCGCAAATCCGTCCATGCCGCTTGGCGGCAGCAGCGGCAGGGCGATCGCAAAGAGCAGGACGAGCATCGTCGCCAGCCAGAAGTTCGGGAAGGAGAGGCCGACGAGCGAAAGGATGCGGATCATCTGATCGGCCCATTTGCCGCGCGCGGTAGCCGCCTTGATGCCGAGCGGAATGGAAATGACGATCGAGACGATCAACGAGGTGAAGGCAAGCGACAGGGTTGCCGGCAGCGCCTTGCCGATCAGCAGCGATACCGGCGTGCCACCGAGGAAGCTCTTGCCGAAATCGAGGGTGACGATGCCCTTCAGGAAATTGAAATACTGGACGAGGAACGGTTCGTTGAGACCCAGCCCTTCGCGGATTTTCACGAGGTCGGCCTCGGTGACGCTGCCGGCGCCCTGCGTCAGCATCAGCGCCGGGTCGCCGGTCAGCCGGATCGCGAAGGCGACCGTCAGCGTCACGGCGATGACGACGAAAACCGCCTGCAGAAGGCGTTTTACCAGGAATGCGGCCAAATCTCTCTTCCCTTGTTCTTGTCGGGCCGCCGCCTCGTTGGAAAGGCGGCGGCTCTTAAAATCTTAGTCGACGGTGACGTCGGTGAACTTCAGACGGCTGTCCGGCACGGGCGTGAAATTCTTCACGCGCTTGTTGATGCCGAAGATGGCGTTGAGGTTGTAGAGCGGCATTTCCAGCGCCCGGTCAGCGGCGTAGCGGGCGATTTCCTGCAGCACCTTTTCACGCTCGGCGACATTGGTGATGGTGCGCTGCTTGGCGAGCAGCTCGTCCATCTTCGGGTCGCTGTCGTAGGGGTTCCATTTTTCCTTGGTCTTGTACATGGAGACTGCGGTGTTGTCGTAGTCGAGCGTCCAGCCGCCCCAGGATTGCTGGAACATCGCGCCTGTCTTGCCATTCGGGATGATGTCGTTCAGCAGAACGTTTGTCTCGTAGGGCTTGATCGTCGCGGTGATGCCGATCGTCTGCAGGTAGGCGGAGATCGCCTGGGCGACTTCGATGAAGGTCGCCTCGTTGCCGCGAAGGTCGATCTGCAGGGCAGTGCCCGGCGCGACGCCGGCTTCCTTCAGCAGAGCCTGTGCCTTGGCCGGATCGTAAGGCAGCGGCTTCATGGTCTTGTCGAAGCCGAAGGACAACGGTCCCTGGAAGCTGGCAATCGGCTGTGCCTGACCGCCGAGGATCGACTTGATGATCGCGTCGCGGTCGACGCCCATGATCAGCGCCTGGCGGACCTTCGGATCCTTGGTGATGCCGTCGCGGGTGTTGAAGCGCAGCGCATAGACCGTCGGGCCAGGAGAGGTGACCACGGCGAGCTTGGCATTGCCCTGGATGGTCGGGATCATGCCGATCGGAATGGTTGGCGGGATGACGAGATCGACGCGGCCGGCCTGCAGTTCGGCAACGGCGGTCGCCGGCTCAGCGATGAACTTGTATTCCAGATCCGAAATTTTTGGCGCGCCGCCGAAATAGTCCGGGTTGGCGGCGAGCACGATGTTCACCTTCGGCTCGTAGGAGACGAACTTGAAGGCGCCGGTACCGACCGGATGGGCATTGAAATAAGCGTCACCCTTTTCGGCGATGTATTTCGGCGGAACGATCATGCCGCCATAACCGGCGAGCTTGGTCAGGATGACCGGATCTGCCACCTTCATCTTGAATTCGACCGTGTTGGCATCGATGATGTCGACGCTGCCGATCGAATTGTAGTTGGACTGCTGCGGGCCCTTGGCGCCTTCGGCACCGAGCAGGCGGTCGAAGGTGAACTTCACCGCTTCGGCATTGAAGGCCTCGCCATTGTGGAACTTCACGCCTTCACGCAGCTTGAAGCGGATACGCATGCCGTCGTCGAGCACTTCCCAGGAGGTCGCAAGGCCCGGGACGAGCTTCAGGTCGGGGCCGCGATAGGTGAGGCCGTCGAAAATGTTGGTCGAGACCGAGGCCCAGTTGACCAGGAAGGTGTCGATCGGATCCCAGCTGCCCGGATCCTGCGGCGAAGACACCGTCAGCTTGCCGGCGGCGAGAGCCGAGACCGGCGCGAATGCCGTGCCCGCAAGCGCGATCGCCACAAATGCCGTCCGCAAACCCCTCTGCATTTTTATCATCGTTTTTGCTCCTGTTGAAAAACCGAATGTCAAATCGTCATGCACCGCGGGCCACGTAATGACCTGGCGCGATTTCCTCCCGGGCGAGAAGCACCGGTTCGTTTCCGACCGCCCGCACCGGGCTCGGAATGTCCCCCTCGATCATCGCCAGCGGCTTGCGCCGGCGCGGATCGGCGACCGGCACGGCGGACAGAAGCCGGCGCGTGTAGTCGTGGGTCGGGGTTTCGAAGATCTGGCGGCGATTGCCGAATTCCATGATCTGGCCGAGATAGAGCACCGCCACCCGATGGCTCATCTTCTCGACCACCGCCATGTCGTGGCTGATGAAGAGATAGGCAAGCCCGCGCTCTTCCTGCAGGTCCATGAACAGGTTGATGATCTGGGCCTGGATCGAGACGTCGAGCGCCGAGAGCGCCTCGTCGGCAATGATCAGCTTCGGCTTCGAGGCGAGCGCACGGGCGATGCAGACGCGCTGGCGCTGGCCGCCGGAAAATTCGTGCGGATAACGGCGGGCATGCGCGGAGGTGAGGCCGACCCGTTCCAGAAGCGCATCGACGGTTTTTGCGATTTCTTTCTCGCTGTCGAGAAGGCCGTGGGTGCGGATCGGCTCGGCAATCGAGAAGCCGACCGTCTTGCGCGGGTCGAGCGAGGCGAACGGATCCTGGAAGATATACTGCACGTCCCGGCGAAGGTTGTGGCGCTCGGCCATGCTCATCGCCGAAAGCGGCTTGCCCGAGAAGGTGATATTGCCGGCCGTCGCCTTCTGAAGCTGCTGGATGGTGCGGCCGATCGTCGATTTGCCCGAGCCGGATTCGCCGACCAGCGCCAGCGTCTCGCCCGGATGGATGTCGAAGGAGACCTTTTCAACCGCGTGGACGCGATGGGTAACCTTGCCGAGCAGGCCCTTCTTGATATCGAAACGCACCACGAGGTCGCGCACCGAAAGCAGGGGATCGGCGTCGTAACGGGCCGTATCCTGGATACGCTCGCTACCCGAAAGCTTCGGCTCGCCGTTTTCGAGCACGGTCAGCGGCAGGCGCTTGGGGAATTGCTCGCCGGCCATGCTGCCGAGTTTCGGCACGGCGGCGAGCAGGGTGCGCGTATAGGCATTGACCGGCTTTTCGAAGATGTCGAGAGCCGCGCCCTTTTCGACCGCCTTGCCCTTCCACATCACCACCACCTCGTCCGCCATTTCGGCGACGACGCCCATGTCATGGGTGATGAAGATGACGGCCGCGCCGAGTTCCTTCTGCAGGTCGCGCAGGATGGTGAGGATCTGCGCCTGGATCGTCACGTCGAGCGCCGTCGTCGGCTCGTCGGCGATCAAAAGCTTCGGCTTGCAGGCAAGCGCCATGGCGATCATCACGCGCTGGCGCATGCCGCCGGAAAGCTGGTGCGGATAACGGGTCAGCAGTTCCGCGGCGTCGGGCAGGCGGACCATGTCGAGAAGCCGCTTTGCTTCGGCCAGTGCCGCGCTGTTCGACTTGCCCTCGTGAAGCTTCAAAATTTCGGCCACCTGGTCGCCGATGGTGAAGACCGGGTTGAGCGAGGTCATCGGCTCCTGGAAGATCATCGAGATCTCCTTGCCGCGAATGCCGCGCATCCTCTTCTGGTCGAGTTTCAGGAGGTCGGTCTGGCCGCCGGAGGTCTGGAACAGGATGCGGCCGGTCGGGTAATTGGCGCCGAGCATATCGGCAAGCCGCATGACCGACAGCGAGGTCACCGACTTGCCCGAACCGGATTCGCCTACAATCGCCACCGTCTGGCCGGCCGAAACGGAAAAGCTCAGGCTCTCGATGACACGGGAAGCGCCGAACTCGACCGACAGGTCGTCCACGGTCAGAAGCGGGGCGGATGCGGTTGGCGTCACTCGGGGAAGCTCCCTGACCGGATGATGGCGGCGCAGACCGCCGGATTGATGGTAGCCGACATCGAACGGGAACCGGCATCAGCCCCCGGCAGCATTTGTGTGGAAGCGCAAGCAGCGGCAGCGGGGCCTGAAACCTGCCCATGGCTTTCGGCATGGCGGCGGCTGAGAGCCAAGCCAATCGGCACCCGTTTATTCTCCCGTTCATGGCGGACCCGAATTTGTTTCGGTTTTTCCGTCACCTGTTTCGCTCCCGCCTTTATAAGAATATGTCATCACTTTGTCGACATTTTGTCAACGGTGAGCGCGACTCATATTTCTCTCCCGAAGCGACGGCAGTACGCCCCGGTCCGGGCGTCATGCTCCGAGCCGCGCATCCGGCGTTTTTGATTAGGAAGACTGTCTTTCCGAAAGGCGGAGCGGGATGCAGAGCGGGCGGCCGTGGACGGGATCGGTGATGATCCTCGCCTGCACGCCGAAGACGTCGGCGACCAGTTCCTCGGTAACGAGGTCGGCCGGTGCGCCGGTTGCGACGATCTTGCCGCCACGCAGGAAGACCAGGGTGTCGCCATATCGCGCCGCGAGGTTGAGGTCATGCAGGACCAGCACGACCGTTCTGCCGAACTGCTCCTTGAGCCGGTGGACCAGTTCGAGGCATTCGAGCTGATGCGCGAGGTCGAGATGGTTGACCGGTTCGTCCAGGCAGATGATGTCCGTCTCCTGCGCCAGCACCATGGCGATCCAGGCGCGTTGCAACTGCCCGCCGGACAGGGAGCCGAGCCTGCGGTCGCGTAGGTCGCCGACGCCCGTACCGGCCATCGCCTGCTCGATGGCCTCCGTGTCGCCGGCGCTCCAGGGCTGCAGCAGCGTCTGATGCGGATAGCGGCCCAGGCGCACCAGTTCCTGCACCGTCATATCTTCCGGTGCCGAAGGGCTTTGGGCAAGCAGGCCGATCTTCCTGGCGAGCGCCTTTTCGCCAAGGCCGTGGATATTCAGCTCCTCCAGAAAAATCCGTCCGCTGCTCGGTTTGTGGAGCCTGCGGATGGCTCGCAGCAGCGTGGACTTGCCGCAGCCGTTCGCTCCCGCCAGCACGGTGATCTTGCCCCTCGGGATGGTGAGCGACAGGGAATGGAGGACATTGACCTTGCCGTAGTCGAGGCTCAGTTCCTCGATCGATATCACCGCGTTGCGGGTGGCGGTCGCCTCGGTCGTCGCTTCAGTCATGGCGCTGATTTCTCATCAGGAGATAGAGGAAATAGGGAGCGCCGATGACGGCGGGAACCGTGCCGGCGGGCACTTCCGTCGGCGAAAAAAGCAACCTGACGATCAGGTCCGCACCAACCAGCATCGAAGCCCCAATGAAAAAACTGCCGACGAGGCCCAAATGGACCGTCCGCCCGATCAGACGGCGCGCAAGGTGCGGCGCCATCAGGCCGATGAAGCCGACACCGCCGACAAATGCGGCGGATAATGCGGTAATCGCGGCCGCAAGGACGAATATGTGAACGCGGAAGGTCGGCAGGTTGAGGCCTACGCTCCGGGCCGACGTCTCGTCGAGATCCGCCGGGGGCAGCTTTCGGGCGACGATCAGAACGATCAGCATCAGGGGCAGCATGCCCATCGCGGTGATGCGGATCTCGTTCCAGTTGATCTCGTTGACGGCGCCCGCGATCCAGCGCGCTGCTTGACCCGCCTGATAGACGGGGCCGACCAGCATGGCGATCACCGTCAGGGATTTCAGGACTGCCGCGACGGCAGTGCCGAACAGAAGCAGGCGGATCGCCGACGCCGCCTGGCTGCCAGCGAACGCGAACACGATGAAGATGGCCAGGATCGATCCGGCGGCGGCCGCGACGGGCTGGTAGGCGATCGACGTGACGAGAGCGTTGGACTCGTTCGACAGTGCCGCAAGGAAACACACCACCGCCAGAGCCGCACCGTCGACGACGCCCAGAATGCCCGGCGAAGCAAGGTCATTGCGGGTGACCCGCTGGAGAAGATATCCGGCGACGGCGAAACCTCCGCCCGCAAGCGCGGCGATCACCACCCGGGGCAGGCGAAACTGCAGGATGATCACGGTCTTGCCACGGATTTCAGCCCCCAGAAGCACGTCCCATACCTGGCTTAACGGGATCCAGGTGGACCCGAATGCGACGCCGGTCGAGGCAAGCAGCACGAAGAGAAGAACGATCGCGACGAGAACGAAGGGAGCTCTGGAAGAGGCAAGCGCGCGGGCAGGCATGGTCATGCCACCCTCCGCTTCAGAAGGATCAGCAGGACGATGCCGCCGACGGTGGAGGTGATTGCGCCGACCGGAGCTTCGGCAGGATAGATGATAAACCGTGCAAGCACGTCGGCCGTCGTTGCATAGATTGCCCCGATCAATGCCGAGGTGATGATCAGGCGGCGATGGCCAAGGCCGACGCACCGTCTTGCGACATGGGGAACCACGAAACCCACGAAGCCGACCGGGCCGGCCATGCAGACGCTGGCACCCGTCAACAGGGAAACAGTCAGGAAGCCGGACCACCGCACGACGGCGAGCGGAACACCGAGATTTGCCGCCGTCGTATCGTCGGCCTGCAACGCGTCGAGGGGCTGCGCCAGCATCCAGGCGACCATCAGTCCGACGAGGACCACGGGCGCACCGCCGATCGCAAACGAGATCGGGCGATCCGCAAACGAACCCGTCAGCCAGAACAGCAGCTCCTTGAGTTGGGCTTCGTTGGTGGTGAGGATGATCTGGACGATCGAATATCCCAGCCCTCCGACGGTGACGCCGACCAGCACGATCCGGATCGGCGAGAATCCTCCAGAGCTTGCAGCCACGCCGAACACGAGCAGGCTGGTGGCGAGCGCGCCGGATATCGCCGCCACCGACATGCCGGCAATCGAGCCCACCCCGAACCACACGCTCGAAGCCACCACCGCCAGAGCCGCGCCCGCATTGATGCCGAGCGTGTCGGGCGAGGCGATCCGGTTGCGCGCAAGCGTCTGCGTCAGGACGCCGGCGACGCCGAGCGCCGCTCCGACGAGGGGTGCCAGAAGGGCACGGGGAATGCGCAGCGTGGTGATGACGACGGCGCTTTCCGATCCATCGAAGGCGAAGATCGCCCTCCATATCGCCGACGGCCAATATTGCCGGTATCCCAGTGCAATGCTCGCCAGAATGACCATCGTCAACGTGACCCACAGTGCGATCGTCAGCGATATCGCCGGGCGGGAAGACGTGGGGATGGCAATCGGGCGCACGAGTTTCAACTTGACTTTAAGTGGATAATGTCCGTCATCTTAGCGGCCCGACCGATTGGTTGGAAATCATTCATTTGTCAAGTTCGAGGCGTGTGTGCGTATCAAATCTGTCCTGTTCGCGGCGTTCCTGTCCGTGTTTTTCTTTGCCGCCGCGAATGCACGCGATGTCACCCATGCGATGGGCACAACCGACGTACCGGAAGCGCCTAAGAGGGTCGTTATTCTGACCAACGAGGGTACCGAAGCTCTGCTGGCCATCGGCATCAAGCCGGTTGGCGCGGTTCGTTCCTGGCTCGGCAATCCCTGGTACGATCATATCGCCAGGCAGATGGACGGCGTGACCGTCGTCGGCGACGAATCGGCGGTCAACCTCGAGCTCATCGCCTCGCTCGAGCCTGATCTCATCCTCGGAACCAAGTTCAGGCAGGAAAAGATCTATTCGCAGCTCTCGGCTATCGCACCCACGGTGCTGACCGAACGGATCAGAAGCGACTGGAAAGGCAATATGAAGCTTTACGCGACCGCTGTCGGCAGGCTGCCCGAAGCGGAAGCCGCCTTCAAGGCCTATGACGACCGCGTTACGGCGATCAGCAAGGCGCTGGGGGAGAAGAAGGCGGAAAAGATCTCGCTGGTGCGTTTCATGCCCGGCCGTACCCGCATCCTGCTGAAGGACACCTTTGCCGGCAACGTGTTGAGCCAGGTCGGCTTCGCGCGGCCCGCAAACCAGGACCGCATGGAGTTTGCCGACGAGGTGACCAAGGAACGTATTTCGGAATTCGAAGGCGACCGGCTTTTCTACCTCGTCTACGATACCGGGGACGGAAAGACGGCTGCCGCTGCTGCCGACTGGACATCCGACGCGCTGTGGAAGAACCTTGCCGTCGTCAAGGCAAACAAGGTCGGCGTCGTCAGCGACGCGGTCTGGAACACGGCCGGCGGCATTCTCGCCGCAAACCTGATGCTGGACGATATCGAGAAGATCTACGGGCTGCCCGCTTCGCGCCGGTAGATACCGGTGTGCGGTTGTGCTGCCCGGAACCTTTTTCTCGGTGCCACTGAATTCATGAAACTGAAGCCGGTCGCTTGAACCGAAGCGAGCGGTCGCGGTTTCCGCCGTCTCGGCGAACGGACGACGGGGCGCTGCGGCTTCTCCCAAGCGACCCGGTCTCGACGCCTGTCCTGTGGCGAGAAATACAACGTCTGGTCTTACCAAAGATCATGACCTGTGATTGAATTCGCCAAGGGAGGAAACATGAAAATCACCAAGCTTGAAACCGTGCGCGTTGCGGAGCGTACGAACCTGTTGTGGGTTCTCGTCCACACCGATGAGGGAATTACCGGCCTCGGCGAAACCTTCTTCGGGGCCGAAACCGTGGAGAGCTACATCCACGAGTATATTGCCCCCCGGGTCATCGGCCGCGATCCCCTCCAGATCGATCTTCTTGCCCAGGAACTGGTCGGCTATGTCGGCTTTCGCTCTTCAGGGGCGGAAATGCGGGGCAATTCGGCATTCGACATCGCGCTGTGGGATATTTTCGGAAAGGTCACCGACCAGCCGATCGCCCAGTTGCTGGGTGGCTTCAGCCGCCGGGAAATCCGCACCTACAATACCTGCGCCGGTACGGAATACATCAAGAAGGCGACGGGCCAGATGACCGCCAACTACGGCCTGAGCGGCGGTATCGCCTATGACGACCTGAACGGTTTCCTGCACCGCGCCGACGAACTGGCCGAATCGCTGCTCGAAGAAGGCATTACGGCGATGAAGATCTGGCCTTTCGACGCCGCCGCGGAAAGGACGAAGGGCCAGTATATCCCGGTGCCGGAACTGAAGCTTGCGCTCCAGCCTTTCGAGAAGATCCGCAGGGCCGTCGGCGACCGGATGGACATCATGGTGGAATTCCACTCGATGTGGCAGCTCCTGCCGGCCATGCAGATCGCCAAGGCCCTGACACCGTATGAGACCTTCTGGCATGAAGATCCGATCAAGATGGACAGCCTGTCGAGCCTGAAACGGTATGCGGAGGTGTCGCCGGCGCCAATCTCGGCCTCCGAGACGCTCGCGACCCGCTGGGGTTTTCGCGACTATCTGGAAACCGGCGTCGCCGGCATCGTCATGCTCGACATTTCCTGGTGCGGCGGCCTTTCTGAGGCCCGCAAGATCGCGTCCATGGCGGAGACTTGGCACCTGCCGGTCGCGCCGCATGACTGCACCGGCCCGGTCGTTCTTTGCGCATCGACCCATTTGTCCCTCAACGCGCCGAATGCGTTGGTGCAGGAGAGCGTGCGTGCGTTCTACAAGACGTGGTATCGGGATCTCGTGACGGCCTTGCCGGAAGTCAATAACGGCATGATCACCGTACCGCCCGGCCCGGGCCTCGGCATGGAGCTCAATCCGGAACTTGATCGCGCCTTCACCGTCAGCCGGCGGACGTCGGACGCCTCCATCCTCTAAGGTACAATCGAAATGAACATATCTTCGGCGACCGTGCTCAGGACCGCGAGCATGACCGGCCCGATGCTGATGCTTCTCGGCATGCTGATGTTTGCCTTGAACGACGCCATGGGAAAATGGCTGGTCGCAAGTTACGGGCTTGGCCAGGTTATCCTGATCCGCAGCCTTGCGGCGCTGATCATCCTCGTTCCGATGGTCTGGAAGGCTGGCCTCGGCAATCTGCTCAGGGTCGAACGACCCGGAATGCAGTTCTTCCGCGTGGCGTTTTCGACCTCCGAAGTGTTCTGCTTCTATTATGCAGTCATGTATCTGCCGCTCGCCGACGTGATGACTTATTGGCTGGCGGCGCCGATCTATGTTGCGGCGTGCTCGCCCTTCCTGCTCGGCGAAAGGGTGGGATGGCGGCGCTGGACGGCAATTGCGGTGGGTTTCGTCGGCGTCATCATCACGCTCGAACCGTCGAGCGCCATGTTCAGCCTGCCCGCCGTGATCTCGATCGTCGGCAGCGCGGCGTTCGCCTTCATGATGATTTCCGGGCGGTTCCTGCGCGGCACGCCGGACAGCACGCTGGTTTTCTTTCAGGTCATGGGTGCCGGCATTGCAGGCCTCGCCTTCGCGCCCGTGGATTGGTCGCCGATCGCATCCAGCCGCGACCTTCTTCTCCTGGGGCTGCTCGGCATCGTCGCCATGGCGGCACATATGCTGGTCAACCGCGCCCTCAAGATCTCCGACGCGGCAACCGTCGCGCCGCTTCAATATACGCTGCTGCTCTGGGCCGTGATCTTCGGCTGGATGTTTTTCGGCGACATGCCGCGGCTTGGCATGATGGTCGGGGCAGCTCTGATCGTCGCTTCCGGCCTCTTCATCTTCATCCGCGAACAGGCGCTCAAGAAAAGCCAGAGCGTCCTGCCCGCCATACCCGAATAAGAAAAAAGCCCGCGATCACTTCGCGGGCTTTCCAATCGCGGACGATGCGGTCGCGCGAAGCTTCGACCTACTTCTTGCGGATCTCGGTCAGTTTGGCGATCATCCCGTCGACCACGTCGGCACCGATCGCCGCCTTGTGCTTCTCATAGACGACCTTCGATTTCTCGCGGATACGGGTCTGCTCCTCGGCCGACAGTTCGTTGACCTGAAGGCCGGCCGCCTTGATCTTGTCGAGCGACTTCTGGTTCAGCTCGCGAAGGACCTTGCGTTCCACGTCGCGGCCGATTGCGGCGCATTCCTTCAGGGCCGCCTGCTCATCCTTCGTGTAGCTGTCGAAGATCGCCTTCGAGAACAGGAAGAGGAACGGCGTATAGGCGTGGTTCGTCGCCGTCACATATTTCTGCACCTCGTAGAATTTCGAGGTGTCGATCGTCACATAGGGGTTTTCCTGGGCGTCGATCGCCTTGGTTTCCAGAGCGGAGAAGACCTCGCCGAAAGCCATCGGGGTGGCGTTGGCGCCGAGGTTCTGGAACGTGTCCAGGAAGATGTTGTTCTGCATGACGCGAACCTTCATCCCCGAAAAGTCTTCCCACTTGGTGACGGGACGGACGGAATTGGACAGGTTGCGGAAGCCGTTTTCCCAGTAGGCGAGATTGACGAGGCCAGCCGCTTCGAGCTTCTTGTTCATCATCTGGCCGTAGTCGCCGTCGAGCACGGCGTCGGCTTCCTGCGGCGTCGCGAACAGGAAAGGCAGGTCGAACACGCCGAGCGCCGGCACGATGCCGACGAGCGGGGAGGACGACGAGATCACCGCTTCCTGAACGCCGGAGCGCAGGGCCTGGGTGGCCTGCAGGTCGCCGCCCAGCGCACCGCCCCAGAAGGCGGTGATCTTCATCTTGCCGCCAGATTTCTGCTGAAGGCACTCGTCGACCGCCTTCAGGCCGTTGCCGACCGGGTGATCCTGATTGATGCCGTTGGAAACACGGATGTTTCTCGAATTGTACTCGGCAAAGGCCGGCGCCGCTGCCGAGCAGGCGAATGCAATTGCAGTCGTCGTAAGAAGCAGTTTTCTCATTTTATCCTCCCATGGATGTTGAAGTGAGACTGGGCCCTAGTGCAGCCACCGTGCAGGCACGATGACGAGGTCCGGAAACAGGACCAGAAGGAAAAGCACGATCGTCTGCGCGACCAGGAACGGCCACACGCCGGCAGTCACTTTTCCGAGCGGAATGCGGGCAACGCCGCTGACCACATTCAGAACGACGCCAACCGGCGGAGTGATCAGCCCGATGGAGTTGTTCATGATGAAAAGAACGCCAAAGTAGACCGGATCTATGCCGGCCTGTTTGATGATCGGCATCAGTACCGGCGTCAGGATCAGGATGGTCGGGGTCAGGTCGAGGGCGGTGCCGACGACCAGGACGAGGATCATGACGGCGAACATCAGCAGCATCGGGCGGTCGATCAGCGGCTCGATATAACCGGCGATTTCCGCCGGGATATTTGCCGCGGTGATCAGCCAGGACGAGACGAGGGCCGCGGCCACCAGGAACATGATGACGGACGTGGTCTTGGCTGCCTGCAGGATGACGCGCGGCAACTCGCTCGGTTTGAGCTCCCGGTAGATGACCATGCCGACGAAGAGCGCATAGGCGGCGGCAACCACGGCGGCTTCGGTCGGCGTCATGATGCCGGCCTTGATGCCGCCAAGGATGATGACCGGCATGCCGAGCGCCCACGCAGCCCTGCCGGTCGCGCGCAGACGGTCGCCCATCGGTGCCTTCGGCAGTGGCTGAACATTGTCCTTGCGCACGACGATCAGCCACGCGGCGATCAGCGAGATGCCCATCAGCAGGCCCGGAAAGATGCCGGCCATGAAGAGCTGGGTGATCGAGACGTTCGCCGCGACGCCGAAGACGATGAAGGCCATCGACGGCGGGATGACCGGCGCGATGATGCCGCCGGCGGCGATGAGGCCGCCGGAGCGGGGGACGTTGTAGCCAGCCTTCGCCATCATCGGGATGAGGATCGCCGCAAGCGCCGCCGTGTCGGCGGCCGCCGAGCCGGAGATACTCGACATGATGATGGCGGCCATGATCGCAACGATCCCGAGACCGCCGCGAATATGACCGACGCAGGCAATCGCAAAGTCGATGATGCGGCGCGACAACCCGCCCGAGTTCATCAGTTCGCCGGCCAGAATGAAGAAGGGGATAGCCAGCAGGGTAAACGTGTCGGCGCCCGCGATCATGTTCTGGGCGATGATCTGGGTATTGAACATTCCCATGTACCACATGAGAACGACGCCGCAGAACATCAGCGAAAAGGCGACCGGTACACCGATGGCCATGGCTCCGAGCAGAGATCCAATGAAGACGACAAGGGTCATCAGGTACGCTCCGCCATCTGCTCGATCGTCAGGTTTTCGCCCGCAAAGGCAGCGATTTCCTCGTCGGTGGTCCGGCCGGTCACCGAGCGGATCAGACGTACAAACGCCATGATGGCCATTCCGCCGCCGGTGAACAGGCCGATACCGTAGACCCAGATCATCGAGAGCCCGGTCACGGGGGCGCTCATGCTGGCGTTGATGTCGAACTGCTTCCAGGTGCCCCAGAAAAAGATCACCGAGCAGATCAGGATGATGAGGTTGGACAGGATCATCAGGACGATGCGTCCCTTCCGGCCAAAGAACGCGACGACGGTTTCGACGCCGAGATGCCCGTGCTCACGAAAGGCGACGACGGCGCCGATGAAGGTGAGCCAGACGAAGAAGTAGCGTGACAACTCCTCGGAAACCGTCAGGCCCGAATTGAACGCATAACGAAGAACGACATTGGCAAAGACCATGATCGCCATGGCTGCAAGCAGCACGATCAACAGAATTTCCAATACTTTGAAAAAGAGATCGGTTGTTTTTTTCATGCTCCCCCCGGAATTCCTAGCAAAGCCCGTGCTTGGGGCTCGATATCTCCAAACGGCTGATTACCTGGCTCATCAGCTCCTCCCTTCCCCGGGGAAGGCGCCTCTCCGCGCCGTTCAATTGTCAGGATGTCTGACAACCTTCCACCTGCGGTATTTCTAGAGAGAGTTTTACGTGCTGTCCAGCGGCCCTTTACAGCTTTGGGAAATCCTGGATCGATCTAACGAACGGCTGCGGCCGAGACGGCTAGAAAATCCGCAACTGAAGACCGAGCCGGCTTGCCGCGCCGTCAAGGTGATGGCGCATCGCCTCCCGGGCGCGGATCGGATCGCGGCTCGCCAGAGCGTCTCGAATCGCGACGTGTTCGGCAATCGTCACCTCGACGATTTCCGTCAATACCGCCGTTTCCCGGGCCGTATTGATGGCCAGGTGAATCCGTTCTGCGATAAAACCGAGGAATAGCAGGAAATATTCGTTATGCGTCGAGGCCGCGATCTGGCGATGGAAGGCGAGGTCGGCGAGGATGCCTTTTTCGGTCCATTTTTCTTCGCCCGTCATCTGTTCCAGCGCTTCGTCGAGCTTCGAAAGGTCTTCGGCCGTATGATTGACCGCTGCGAGCCCCGCGGCCTCGATCTCCAGCGGCAGCCTGAGTTGAAACAGGCTTTGAAAGCTGCGGCGGTCTGCGAGATTGCCCTGTTCTATGCGGATCGAATGACGGCGCTCGATATCGGTAGCGAACGCCCCGACACCCTGCCGGGTCTCGACCAGGCCCTCATTGCGAAGCTGCGCGATCGCTTCGCGCACGACCGACCGGCTGACACCGAAGGTCTTTGCCAGGATATGTTCCGTCGGCAGCTTTTCCCCGGCTGCGATCCGGCCGTCGCTGATCTCGCGTCCGATCTGCGATGCGATCCGGGCGGGCAGATGATCGTTTCGTCTGATCTGGCTGAAATCCATTACCACGGCGCCCGCTCTCCCTTGTGACGCTCTTCTACGACTTCCGGGTAAAATTCAACTGGCAGCCCGGATTCATCACCATGTCCGGATCGATGGCATTTTTGATGGCGGTCAGCAGCCGGCGCTTGGTGTCGGGAAGGCGTGCGTCGAAATCCGGCCGTTTGAGCCGGCCGATACCATGCTCGGCGCTGAGGCTCCCGTCGAAGCGATCCAGCACCTGGTTCAGGATCGTCTTGGACCGATAGATTCTATCGAGCCGTTGCTCATAGGGCAGTTCCGTGGACGGCAGGACATTGAGATGGACGTTTCCATCGCCGACATGGCCGTAGGAGACGCAGACGCAGTCCGGCAGTGCCTCGTGAATCGCCTTTTCGGCCTCGGCGACAAAAGAGGGCACCTTGGAGAGGGGAACCGACACGTCGCTGCGCATATGGACACCACGTCTCGCCTGGCCCTCGTTCATTCCCTCGCGGATCAGCCACAGGTTTCTGGCTTGCGCCTGCGACGAGGCAATCGTGCCGTCGAGCACGAGGCCTTCTTCCATGATGCCTTCGAGGAACCGCTGCATCAGGTCGTCGATATCGACGAGGCCCGAGCCCGATACTTCCATGAGGACATAGCAGGGGTAGTCGGCCGCAATCGGTATCGGCAGGTCCGGCATGGCTTCGCGGGCGAGCGTGAAGGCGAGAGGTGGCATGAATTCGAAGGCGGACATCAGGTCGCTGCAGTCGCGTCGGGCACGGCGATAAAGCGTGATCGCGTCCTCCAGGGACGCGAGGCCGACAAGGGCGGTGGCAACCTGATCGGGGTTGGGCGTCAGCTTGATGGATACGGCAGTAACGATCCCGAGCGTGCCCTCGGCGCCGATGAAGAGCTGTTTCAGATCGATGCCGCGATTGTCTTTCCTCAGCGTCGAAAGCCCGTCGAAGATCGTACCGTCCGGCAAGACGACTTCCAGGCCCAGCACGAGTTCACGCGTCATGCCGTATCGCAGCACATTGATACCGCCGGCATTGGTCGAGACATTGCCGCCGATCCGACAGCTTCCCTGCGCACCAAGCGCCAGCGGGAAGAACATTCCCTGCGCCGCGATCGCTTCCTTCATCTCCCACAGGATGCAGCCCGCCTCGACCACGGCGGAGAAGTCATCGACATCGATCTTGCGGATACGGTTCAGGCGTTCCAGGCTGAGAACGACCTGGGCTTCCGGCATGTCGGGAATGCCGCCGAGCACAAGGCCGGTATTGCCTCCCTGGGGGACGATGGCAATGCCGAGTTCACGGCAGGCTTTCACGCAAGCGGCCACGTCTTCGGTCGTGCGCGGCCGGAGGACGGCGATCGCAGCGCTTGTCACGTCCCCGTGCCAGTCGCGGCAATACCGCTCCATCGCACCTGCGTCCGTCAGGGCGAGGTCCTCGCCCAGCATCGAGCGCAGGAGGAGGCGATGCTCTGCGACCGTGTCAGCTTGCAGGCCCGTCATCTGCATGGTTCCCTCGGAATCGTCCCTTGCACGGATAATTCGATTTGCCTTTGGATCCGGCGCAAAACTATCCTGTTTTCAACGGGAGCATATAAGGTTATCAGACAACCGTACAACACAAATATTGGTGTTCCCGCAGCATCCATGCGCTTCGGGTGGAGATGGGAGGAAACATGCATATTCTGATCATAGGCGCGGCCGGGATGGTGGGCCGCAAACTGACGACGCGTCTCATTGCGGAAGGCGCGGTTCTCGGCAAGCCGATCGACAAGCTGACCCTCGTCGACGTCGTAAAACCCGGTCATCCGGAAGGATTTTCCGGATCCGTGATATCGAGCGACGCCGACCTCTCCATGCCGGGCGAGGCGGAAAGGCTCATCCTATCCCGCCCCGACGTGATCTTTCACCTTGCCGCGATCGTTTCGGCCGAGGCGGAACTCGATTTCGAAAAGGGCTACCGTGTCAACCTGGACGGGACCCGCTATCTCTTCGACGCGATCCGCCTTGCAAACGGTGAGGACGGTTACAAGCCGCGGGTCATTTTCACGTCGTCCATCGCTGTCGCAGGTGCACCGTTGCCGTTCCCGATCCCGGATGATTTCCATCTGACGCCGCTGACCAGCTATGGTACCCAAAAGGCGATTTCGGAATTGCTTCTGTCTGATTACACCCGCCGGGGCTTCTTCGAGGGCATCGGTATCCGGCTGCCCACCGTGTGCATCCGGCCCGGCAAGCCCAACAAGGCGGCATCCGGGTTCTTCTCGAATATTCTGCGAGAGCCGCTGATCGGCCAGGAGGCGATTCTCCCCGTGCCCGACGACGTCCGCCACTGGCATACGTCGCCTCGCTCGGCGGTTGGATATCTCGTCCATGCGGCGAACATGGACATCGTGCAGGTCGGCCCGCATCGCAATCTTTCCATGCCGGGCGTCAGCGCAACCGTCGGCGAGCAGATCGATGCGCTCCGGCGCGTGGCGGGCGAAAAGGCCGTGAACCTCATTCGTCGTGTACCGGACGAAATGATCATGAGAATGGTGGCAGGCTGGGCACCCGGTTTCGAGGCAAAGCGCGCCACGGCTCTCGGCTTCACCGCGGAAAAGAATTTCGACGAGATCATCCGGGTCCATATCGAGGATGAGCTTGGCGGTCGCGTGTAACGGGACACCCCGCGCCTCGATGACAGGGCGCCGCTCCGGATGCGAGCGGAAGCCCGTAAATCGCCCTCGTAAATGAGAGCGATGATACGTCATTCATATGCGCGTTTGAACTTTAGCGATTTATTTTATTCTTCCCGCGTAACCTTCGAGCAGAAAATTGTTCCCGTTTTAGTCGGCAGTGCTTGAGGAAGCCATGCTTGGTGCGGAAGTGATGGTCTTGCTGGAATCCTGTCCAATTGCCGCGCTCATCGTGAACGCGGCCGGTTTCGTCCTTTTTGCGAATGCCGAGGCTCGTTCCCTTTTGGGAACGGAGGAGACTTTGCCTGGCGCAGCCGTTGCCGATCTCCTGCCGACATGGCCGCTGGACGGTCACGACAGTTCGCCGGTGCACTTGCGGAGCGGCGGCGGGGAGATACGAAGCTGCCATATCAGGGTTTCGCCCTGTTCCGGATCGGGCGAGCCGATTACCGTGGTCTGGATCGAGACCGGCGGACTGCAGGACGCTGCCGGACTTGCTGCAAGAGAGGCCAATCTTCGGCTCCGATACGTGATCGAGATGTTGCCTCAGGCCGTCTGCGTCTTCGATTCAAAGGACCGTTACGTGCTTTGGAACCAGAAGTATGCCGATCTCTATGCCGATATCGCTGAATATCTGAGGCCGGGAATTCCGTTCGAGGAGATTCTGAAGATCAGCCTTGCGGGCGGCAGCATTCAGGAAGTCGTGCAGGATCCGAATGTCTGGCTTGCCGAACGCATGGCCAGGTTTCGCCAGCCCGTCTCCCAGGAAGAGCGGCAGATGAAAGACGGGCGATGGTTGCGCTATGACGACCGCCGCACGCCCGACGGCGGCGCCATCGGCATGCGCATCGACATCAGCAGCCTCAAGCAACGGGAAGAATGGCGTCGGCAATTGTTCGACGCGAACCCGATGCCGATGCTGCTCTGCGATGGCGACAGCCTTGCGATCCTTGAAGCCAATCACGCGGCGCTTCAATTCTATGGTTACGAGAGATCGGTCCTTCTGGCCAAAGCCGTCTTCGACATGCACATCGAAGGTCAGGGTGCGGAGTTCGCCGGCAGGCTTCGCCATCTCGAAGGCGATTGCGAAGCCCGCACCGTCTGGCGTCAGCGCACGGCGAACGGGCAGGAGCACCACGTCCTCATCTATGTCCGGCTGCTCTACGACGGCAGCCACCGACGGCTCCTGCTGACCATCGCCGATGTCAGCGACCGGGTGCTGGCGGAGGCCGAGGCCAACCGGTTGGCCCACCACGACGTCCTGACCGGCCTGCCGAACCGGATGCAATTCTATAAAGCGCTCGACGAAGCGCTCAAGCCGGAAACGCAAGGCGTCGTTGTCGTCTACTGCCTCGATCTCGACGGGTTCAAGCCGGTCAATGACACGTTCGGCCACGCGGCCGGCGACGAGGTGTTGAAGATGACCGGCGAGCGGCTGCGTTCGGCAGCGGGCGGGCATCTGGTCGCACGGCTCGGCGGCGACGAATTCGCCATCCTTGTGAAAACCGAGGGACCCGTGGATACCGACCTTGCGGATCGATGCATAGCGGCTTTCAACGAGCCTTTCCGGATCAAGGGCCTATCCATCAGTATTGGCATCAGCATCGGTATCGCCGCTGCAAGCATTGTCGGCAGCGATCGTGAGACACTTGTCCAGTCCGCCGACCGCGCGCTCTATCGGGCGAAGTCTGACGGTCGGAACACCTGGCGAATGACAGAAGCCGAGCTTGTGCAGCCCCTTAGCAAAGCCCTCTGATGCCCGAAGGTAACCGCTTCAGATCTTGAAGCGGTGGACGGGTGTGCCGCGGATGCCGGCTTCGAAGGCGAAAAGCGTCCCGTGCTCGAACGTGCCGTTGTTGTCGGTAAAGAGCGTGGTGACGTAGATCGTCGCAAGATCCGGGCCTCCGAAACACGGCATGGTCGGAGATTTGGCAGGCATTTTGTAGATTTCGACGACCTCGCCTTCCGGCGACAACCGGTTGACGCCACCCGACAGGACACCTGCGATCCAATAGAATCCGTCCGCATCCATGGCAGCGCCATCCGGGCGGCCTTCCGCCGGCGTGAAATCATGCAGCCGGCGAGGGGGGCCGGTGACGCCTTTCTGCGGATCGAAATCGAAAACCTGGGCGAAGAGGCCGCTGCTGTCCGAGTGGTACATGGTTCGGCCGTCCGGGCTCCAGGCGAGGCCATTGGAGGTCAGGAGCCCGCCATCGACGACGGTGGTGAACGAACCGTCGGGCATGACCCGGTAGAGGCGGGCATTGCCGGTCTGTGGAACCGCTTCGTCGCGCGTGCCGATCCAGAAGCAGCCGTCGGGGCCGACCTTGCCGTCGTTGAGCCGGCTGTCGGGGCGCCCGCCATCGGGATCGCAGAGCAGCTTCATCGTTCCGGTCTTCGGGTTCAGGAGGTGAACGCCGTTTTCCAGCGCGACGGCGATATCGCCGCTTTCGCAGAGTGCGAGGCAGCCGATCTTGAACGGCATGTCGAAGCGTTCGACCCGTCCGTCGGCACGCAGGCAAATCGCCGCCGGGCCCAGGATATCGACCAGCCAGAGGTCTCCGGTGCGGTCGTCCCAGGTGGGCGATTCTCCAACCTTCAACGGAAAGTCGATGAGGCGCCTCACCTTGGGCGTGATGATCTCCGGTTGGCTCATGATGCGGTCCTCGCGGGTGCGACCAGGCCGTTCTTGTCGCGCGCCCTGATTTGCCCGTCATGTTCGGTTTCGCAGAAACCCCCGCCCTGGAAGAAGGCGGCGACTGCGCTTTCGCCCGTCTCTTCGATACGCAGATGATCGCGACTATTATCCTGCGGACGGTAACCCAGCCGTTCGGCCGTTTCGTCGCGCCACCACCCGGCATAGCTTCTCGAAACGCCGTATACGACCGCGGCGGCTATTTCCGGGTGGGTGAGGCCGATCCAGACGAGCTGGAAGAGGTCGCGAGGGCTGATCCAGATCGCCGCCGAGCGTTCACTGTTGGGATAGGCGGCGGCATTGCCGATCCGGATCGACAGCGTGCGGATGCCGGCCTTGTCGTAATAAAGGCCGGCCACCATTTCACCCCAGCATTTGGACAGGCCGTAGCGCGTGTCGGGGCGGGGGACATCGAGCGGCGTGACCGCCTCGGACCGCGGGTAAAAGCCGGTGGCATGATTGCTGGAGGCGAAAACAACCCGGTCCACCCCGGTGGCCCGCGCCGCTTCGTAGAGATTGTGTGTGCCGAGGATATTGGTCTGCAGCATGTCGCGGATATCCGCCTCGCGCGGCAGCCCGCCGAGATGGATGACGCCGTCCATTCCTTCGAGGGCAGCGCGCATGGCATCCGGATCCGCGAGGTCACCCTCGAAAAAACTTTCGTTCGACGTCAGCTCATTCGCCGGCCTCAGATCGATCAGCCTCACGTGCTGCGCAACAGGGCGCAGAAAACTCCTGATTTGGGTGGCGATATGGCCCGCGCCGCCAGTTATTGCGATCCGTTTCAAAAATGCTCCTCCTTGCAGCGCCTCCCCGCGCGGCAATCATTCAGTTGAGAGACTGAGCCTCCACGCCCTGGAACATGCGCGCGCGGGCATTCAGGATATGTGTCTTCATGGCGCTGTGCGCATCCATTTCCCGGCGCGCCAGGATGGCTTCCACGATTGCCGCATGTTCGTCCTGCACATGGCGGACATGCAACGGCGTCCGCTTCAGGCTGAGACTACGGGTCACCGACATGCCGATCGAAAAATGCGGCTTGAACCATTCCCTTACGATCGTGTGAAACTGGTTGCCGGTCGCCATGGCGATGGCGTCGTGCAGCCGTTGATCCTCCTCGGCACCGAGTTCTCCGACCTCCAGGCAGTGCTCCAGCGCCGCAAACGCCGCCATGATGCGAACCTTGTCGTTGACTTGCCAGTTGCGCGCCGCGAGTGCCGCCGCTTCGGCTTCGAGCCCGGCCCGAAATTCGAAAAACCGCTGCACGTCGGCCAGCGAGCCGACCGGAACCTGTTTCAGGACCGAAGAGTCCGGCCTTTGGCGCACATAGGAGCCGGATCCTTTGCGCGACACGATCAGCTGGTCGGCGCGAAGACGCTCCAGCGCCTCGCGCACGACCGGTCGCGATGCACCGAACATGACGGAAAGATTGGGTTCCGACGGAAGCCTTTCATTGACGGGAAAGCGGCCGTCGGCGATCATCTCCACGATCCTTTCGTAGATGATGTCGCTGAAGCGAGGCTCAGCCTTGGCTGCCGCTATCATGCCGGATTGGTCCATCAGCGTCCCTTTTTACATCTCCATTCGAGGAACACGACCTGCGCTTCGTCTGCCGGAGGATACGAGCCGCTGCCCACCCCTGCCGATCTTGCGCACATTCCGAATGAAAACGTTCCCTGGCCCGCGTTTCAGCAGGGCGGGGGCCGGTATCGCAGGCGTCGCCTTTGATCTTTCGCACGACTCGCCATTAAAAGTCATGCGTCTCCTCCCGTTCGGCATGGCTCCTGAGACGTAGAACTAGTGAACCTGTAAAAACCTGTCAATACTTGTAATCATCTGGGAACCGGCATATGGTCCGTTCTGCCGATGGGATGGAGGTCCATGGCGGTCTGTTCGGATGGGAACTCGTTCAGGTCGTTAACTACGGTCGGCACGTGCTGCATTGGGAGGAAATCTATGCGCGACGATGAAATCATGTCTTCCGGCGTGACCCGCCGGACATTTCTGGCGGGTGTCGGCGGGGCTGTGGCCCTGTCCGTGGCGGGCGGCAGTGCTCGCGCCGCAGGAGCCAAGGAAGCACCGCAACTGGCAGCCCTGGTGAAGGACGGAAAGCTTCCGCCGCTTGCCGACCGGCTGCCGCAGAATCCCATGGTCGTGAAGCCCTGGGAAAAGATCGGCACGTATGGCGGCACGCTGCGGCGCGGCCTGCGCGGCTCGTCGGACCACAACGGCATCCTGCGCATGGTCGGCAACCAGGGGCTTGTCCGCTGGAACATGGATTTCACGGCAGTGCTGCCGAACCTTGCCGAAAAGTGGGAGGTCAACGCCGACGCGTCGCAATTCACCTTCCATCTGCTGAAGGGCGCGAAATGGTCCGACGGCCACCCGTTCACCGCTGATGACGTGGTTTTCGCGATCGAGGACGTGGTCAAGAACAAGGAACTTTACAGCGCCACGCCGGCGCAGATCCAGGTAGGCGGCAAGGCTGTCGTGGTCGAAAAGGTCGACGACTACACCGTCAAGTTCACCTTCGCGGCGCCGAACGCGCTTTATCTGGAAAACCTGGCGACGCCGCTCGGCCAGCATCCGACGCTGTTTGCCAAGCACTACTGCAGCAAGTTCCTGCCGAAGTATAACGCCAAGCTCGCCGACGATGTGAAGGCGGCCGGGGCGGCCAACTGGCCGGATCTTTTCCGCGCCAAATGTGGCGACATCGAAATCCCGCAGCGCTGGGGCAATGCCGAGAAGCCGGTTCTCGATCCGTGGGTGATCAAGGAGCCCTATTCCGGCGGCGCGACCCGCGTGCTGATGGTGCGCAACCCCTATTTCTGGCAGGTCGATACGGAAGGAAGCCAGCTCCCCTATATCGACGAGTTGAACTTCGGCATCTCGCAGGACGTTGAATCGCTGATGCTCAACGTTATCTCGGGCAAGCTCGACATTCAGGAGCGTCATATCAACACGCTGTCGAACAAGCCGACGCTGTCGCAGAACATGAAGAAGGGCGATTATCGCCTGCTGTCGCTCGTGCCGTCCGCGGCGCAGCAATGCTCCCTCTACCTGAACATGACCCACAAGGATCCCGTACTGCGCAAGATCTTCGCGGACAAGTCCGTTCGCCAGGCCCTGTCGATGGGTATCAATCGTCAGGAAATCATCGACATCGTCTACTTCGGCCAGAGCGAGGGGTATCAGACCGGCCCGCGTCCGGGCCATCCCTGGTACCACGAAAAGCTGGCGCGGCAGTTCGTCGAATATTCGACGGACAAGGCCAATGCTCTGCTCGACAAGGCCGGCCTCGACAAGAAGAATGCCAACGGCATTCGCCTGAAACCGGACGGTCAGCCGCTCTTCTTCGCAGTCGACGTCATACCGACGCTTTATCCGGATCTGGTCGACGTGCTGGAACTGGTGAAGGCGCACTGGGCGAAGATCGGCGTGGACATGAAGGTCAACACGATCGAACGTGCGCTCTATTATACGCGCGGCGACGACAACGCACATGATGCGCAGGTCTGGCCGGGCCCGGGCGGTCTGGATCCGATGCTCGATCCGCGCGATTTCTTCGCCTTCCACCCGCAGGGATCGCGCTACGCCATCCCGTGGACGTTGTGGTACACCTCCAACGGCGCCAAGGGCGAGGAGCCGCCGGAAAGCCAGAAGAAGCGCTTCAAGCTGTTCGACGAGGCAAGGGCGACCGCTGATCTCGACAAGCGCGGTGCGATCATGAAACAGCTCTTCGATATCGCTGCGGAAGAATTCGAGGTCATGGGCATATGCCTGGCGGTCGGTGGCTTCGGCGTGATCCGCAACAACCTGCGGAACGTACCGGAAAAGCAGCCGGACAGCTGGTCGTGGCCTAACCCCGGTCCGGCCCTGCCGCAGCAATTCACGTTTACGAGCTGATTTGCCTTGACCGTGCCGCCGTCCTGATCGGCGGCGGCACCCCTCCAGTCCCATTGCATGAATGCTGAAGCGACAGCCATCGGCGTCGTGTCGGTGTGCCGTGCAATCCGAATTGCGAGCTTTCCATGCTAAAATTCGTCGTTAAACGCCTGCTGTGGATGATCCCGTCTCTGTTTGCGGTGAGCTTCCTGGCATTCGTCCTGATCCAGCTTCCGCCCGGCGACTTCGTCACCACCTATATCGCCACGCTGGCCTCTTCCAACGAAGTCATCGACCAGAACACCGCAGCCCAGCTGCGCGAGCGTTTCGGCCTCGATCAGCCGATGATCGTGCAATACCTCAAATGGATCTGGGGTATCATCAGCCGCGGTGATTTCGGCATTTCGTTCGAATGGCAGCAGCCGGTTTCGGGCCTGATCTGGGAGCGCATGGCGCTGACCCTCGTGCTGGCGCTTGTGAGCCTGATCGCCACCTGGGCTCTGGCGCTGCCGATCGGCGTCTATTCCGCCGTGAAGAAGTACTCGATCGGCGACTACACCTTCACGGCCTTCACCTTCTTCGGCCTGTCCATCCCGTCCTTCCTGCTGGCGCTGGTGCTGATGTACGTGGCGGCGGTCGAATTCGGCGCGGACGTCGGCGGTCTCTTCTCTCCGGAATACGAGGCCGCCTCCTGGAGCCTCGCGAAGATGTACGACCTGCTGACGCATCTCTGGCTGCCGGTCGCGATCCTTGCGATCTCGTCCACCGCAAGCCTGATCCGCGTCATGCGCGCCAATATGCTCGACGAGTTGCCGAAGCCCTACGTGACGACGGCGCGCGCCAAAGGACTTTCCGAATTCCGGCTGCTGATCAAATATCCGCTGCGCATCGCGCTCAACCCGTTCATCTCGACGATTGCCTGGCTGCTGCCGAACCTGATCTCCGGCTCCGTCGTCGTCGCGATCGTCCTCAACTTGCCCACCGCCGCGCCGCTGCTCCTGCAGTCGCTGATGGCGCAGGACATGTATCTCGCCGGCGCCTTCGTGTTGTTGATCTGCGCGCTCACCCTGATTGGTTCGCTGATCAGCGACATCCTGCTTGCGCTGGTCGATCCGCGCATTCGGCTCGAATAGGAGGACACCCGATGGTCGATGTCTCCACCACCAATATCCGGCCGGACCGCGCGGCGGTCGCTTCCCAATGGCAGCTCATCTGGTGGGCCTTCAAGCGCCACAAGCTCGCCATGGCGGCAATGGTCGTCACGATCTGCATGTACATCGTCGCGCTCATCCCGGGCTTCTTTGCGATCAACGATCCCATCCAGCAGAATGCCCGCACCACCTTCTATCCGCCGCAGCGTGTGCATCTCATGGATACTACCAACGGCTTCGAAATCGGTCTGCATTACTATCCGATGAAGCTGACCCGTGATCCGGAGACGCTTGCCGCCATCTACAAGGAGGATACGAGCCAGAAGAAGGTGCCGATCCAGCTTTTCGGACGCGGATATACCTATTCCGTTCTCGGCCTCTTCGAGAGCAACATCCATCTTCTCGCCACCACCGATCCGTCGAAGCCGCTTTACCTGTTCGGCGCCGATCGTCTCGGTCGCGATGTGTACAGCCGCACCGTCCAGGGCGCCCAGATATCGCTCTCGATCGGTCTGGTCGGCGTCTTCATGTCGTTGCTGCTCGGCATCGTTCTCGGCGGCATCTCCGGCTATTACGGAGGCAGGATCGATTTCGTCATGCAGCGCGTCATCGATTTCGTGCTGTCGCTGCCGACCATTCCGATCTGGCTTGCGCTGGCGGCCGCCCTGCCGCAGGGCTGGCCGGCGACGGTGCAATACATGATGATCACCATCATCCTGTCGTTTACCGGCTGGGCGCAGCTTGCCCGCGTGGTGCGCGGCCGCTTCCTGTCGCTGCGCACTGAGGAGTTCGTGGCTGCCGCCCGCCTCGACGGCGTGCCTGAGGGCCGCATCATCTTCCGCCACATGCTTCCGAGCTTTTCGAGCCACATCATCGCATCGATGACCTTGGCGGTGCCGGCGATGATCCTTGCGGAAACTTCCCTCTCGTTCCTCGGCCTCGGCCTGCAGCCGCCGACGATCTCCTGGGGCGTGCTGCTGCGTGAAGCGCAGAACATCCGCTCCATCGCAACCGCTCCCTGGCTCTTCATGCCCGGGCTGGCGGTCGTCGTTGCCGTCATGGCGCTCAACCTCTTCGGCGACGGCCTGCGCGACGCGGCCGATCCCTACAACAAGTGAGGCGTCGATGACCGACATCCTGTCCATCGCCCCCCGTTCTTCGATTGCGCCGGGCAAGCCGCTGCTCGAAGTCAGGAACCTGGTGACGGAGTTTCCGCTCCGCACCGGCGTCTTCAGGGCCGTGAACGATCTCTCCTTCTCGATCGAACCCGGCAAGACACTGTGCGTGGTCGGTGAGAGCGGCTCGGGGAAATCCGTCACCGCTCGCTCCATCCTGCAAATCATCGACTCGCCTGGTCAGATCGCCTCGGGATCGATTCTACTGCATCGCCCGGACGGCACTTCGCTCGACCTTGCCAAGCTCGACCCGCGCAGCCGTGCGATCCGCTCGGTGCGCGGCCGCGACATCGCGATGATTTTCCAGGAGCCGATGTCGTCGCTGTCGCCGGTACACACGGTCGGCGACCAGATTACCGAAGTGCTCCGCCTGCATCTGAACATGAGCAAGGCGCAGGCAAGGACGGAGGCGATCTCGCTGCTGCGCCAGGTGGAGATACCGAACCCCGAACAAGCGCTGGATCGCTACGCCTTCCAGTATTCCGGCGGCATGCGCCAGCGCGCCATGATCGCCATGGCGCTCGCCTGCAAACCGCAGCTGCTGATCGCCGACGAGCCGACCACGGCGCTCGACGTGACGACCCAGGCGGAGATCCTCGACCTGATCAAACGGCTGCAGCAGTCGACCGGCATGGCCGTGCTGTTCATCACTCACGACATGGGCGTGGTTGCCCAGATCGCCGACGACGTGCTGGTCATGCATCACGGGGTCGCCAAGGAATACGGACCGGTGGAGCAGATCTTCCATGCGCCGCAGGATCCCTATACGCGCATGCTGATCGGCTCGGTGCTGAAGCTCGAGCAGAAGGCGGAGATCCGGCTTGCCCGGCCGCCGCTCGACACGGCCGCCGAGCCCATCCTCGACATCCGCAACCTCTCGATGCATTTCGGCGACATGAAGGCGCTGAACGACGTCTCGATCGCGCTGCTTCCCGGCGAAACGCTCGGTATCGTGGGAGAGAGCGGCTCAGGCAAGACGACGATGGGCCGCTCGATCATGCGCCTGTACGACCCGACGGGCGGCGAGATGATCTATCGCCGCGCCGACGGCAAGGTCGTCGATCTGGCAAAACTCGAAGGTGCGGAGCTGAAGGCCGCGCGGCGCGAACTGCGCATGGTCTTCCAGGACCCGTTCGGCTCGCTCAACCCGCGCATGACCGTCGCGCAGGTGATCGGCGAACCTCTGCTGGTCAATGGCATCGCCCGCGGCAGGGAGCTTGACGAGCGGGTCTGCCACCTGATGGATCAGGTCGGCCTCGATCCCGCCGGGCGCGAGCGTTACCCGCACGCGTTCTCGGGCGGCCAGCGCCAGCGCATCGGTATTGCCCGGGCGATCACGCTCAACCCCCGCATCATCGTTGCCGACGAGGCGACTTCGGCGCTCGACGTTTCCGTGCGCTTCCAGGTGCTCGATCTTCTGATGCGGCTGCAGGACGAGCTCGGCCTCGCCTATATCTTCATCAGCCATGACATCGGCGTCATTCGCTACATGTGCGACCGGGTGGGTGTCATGTATCGCGGCAAGCTCGTCGAAATGGGTGAGGCGGACAAGGTCTGCAATGCGCCGGACCACCCCTATACCCAGGCGCTCATCTCGGCCATTCCCCGCCCGGATCCCCGCGACCGCGATCGCTCCAGGCGATTCCGCTATACCGAACCCAGCCCCTATACCGAAGCCGGTAACGTCAAGAACGGAAGTACCGCACGATGAAGATCACGGGAATACGGACCTTCCTCATGCATGCCGGCCCGCCACGCCCCTCCAAATGGGCACCGCCTCAAAAGCGCGAGGGCACGCGCAACTGGCTGTTCCTGAAGATCGACACGGACGAAGGCATTACCGGCATCGGTGAATGCTCCGGCTGGCCGCGTGTCGTCGAGACCGCGATCAAGGATCTCGCGCCTCTTCTGGTCGGAGAGGATCCGACCCATATCGAAAAGCTGTGGCAGAAGATGGCGATCGCCATGATGGGCCATGGCATGCTGGGTACGGTCGGCGGCGGCGCCATGACCGGCATCGACATGGCGCTGTGGGATATCAAGGGCAAGGTGCTCGGCGTACCGGTCTGGAACCTGCTCGGCGGCAAGCTGCGCGACCGTATCCCGATCTATTCGCATGCCAACACGATCGAGCAGGCGCTTTCCCTGAAAGCCCGCGGTATCAAGGCGTTGAAATGCAGTGGCGTGTCCGATCCTGTACGGAAGGTGGATATGCTGTGCGAGGCCGTGGGGGATGACATGGACATCGCGATCGACCTGCATGGACCGCCGTGGATGACCCCTGCCGACGCCTGCCGCGTGGTGCGCCGGCTCGAGCCCTATGAACTGCTCTGGGTCGAGGATCCGATTGCCCCGGACAATGTCGAAGGTTATCGCCGTATTCGCGACGCGGCCCATGTTCCGCTGGCAGCCGGCGAGCGTGCAGCCACGATCTTCGGCGAGCGCCAGTTGATCGAAGAGGAACTGGTCGACGTCATCCAGCCGGATACCGGGCGCGCGGGCGGCATTACCCAGATGAAGAAGATCGCCGCGATGGCGGAAGCGCATCACATCCAGATGGCGCCGCATTCCGGCTCGCTCGGTCCGGTCGCGGAATACGCGGCACTGCATCTGCTCGCCGCGATCCCCAACGCGCTCGTCCTCGAACGGATCGACGACGACTGGGACGGCCGCTCCAGCGTGATCGTGCCGCATCCGGTCCAGGAAGGCGGATCGCTGGCCGTGCCGGAAGCACCGGGCCTCGGCTGCGACATCGACGAGGAATTTGTCGCCCGCTTTCCGAGCGAGGGCAATCTTTCGGTGCCGGTGGAGGAAAGCGCCAACGTTTACGCGCCGGGCACCTATGGCGAACGGCTGTATGTGCAGACGCGTCTGTCGCGCCGGCGCTACTTCAACACGTGAGGGTTTGCCAAAGACGGAAATCGATGGTGCGGTTCTTATGAGGCGCGACCGAGATCACGTCACTGTTGCGCTCCGTTCTCGAGCTCGCGGTGTAACGGAGTCGGCAGGTTGCGGCCGGACCACTCATGAGGTCGTGACGACCAGCCGCCCCTCGCTCACGGTCAGCGCCTGCAGCTTTGACGACAGCAGGAACTTGTTGTCGAGGTAGAGCGCCATCAGCGCTTCCTGGGATTCGGCCTGTGAAGGCAATGGCGGATTGCGTTTCCGCTTTCGTCCGGCTTTCCAGGCCCCTTCCCAGATCCGGGCGAGCGTCAAGGAACCGTCGAAAATGCAATTGACGGTATCCTCACCCAGGGCCTCCCACATTTTCTTCGTCCTGCTGCGGCCGGCGCTGTCGTTGTAGACCTTGATCACCCGCTCCGGCGGCAAGCGGGTGACCGTGCGGCGCATCAATTCCACGGCCGCCACCGCTGCATCATGTCCCGTCTCGCATCTGATCTCCGGCCCGGCCCAGGTGGCTCGCGTCTCGGCAAGCCCTGCAATCAGCTCGTCCGCAAACTGGTTGAGCATCGCGGTTTCATAGGTCGAGTGCACGTCCTCTTCCGCCTCTGACGAGCCGTGGTGCAGTTTGGAGACGTGCAGCGGCTGGCAGGCGTCCCCGATATAATGCGCGAGCAGACCTGCTGCGCAAACGAACTCGGTGATCTGGCCGGCGGCTGCGAAGTCGGTCATCGCATCGAATATCTGCCAGGCCCTGAAGGGCAGGGCGCCTCGCTTGCTGGCCCCGATGGATTGATAGAACGAATTCCAGATATCCGGGTTCACGTTCTCCGGCCTGTCCTTTGTCAGGTCCAGCAGTGACTTGCCCGAGAATTCGCCGCTGTCGGCCACTTCGTCGATGTCTGCAAAGTGATTGTTGTCGTCGGCGCGGCGAATGCTGCGCCAGACGAAATCGGCCACGTCTGCCAAAGGCACGAATTTCGTCCTCGGATGAGGCCCCAGGCCATGCTGCAACGACGCGTCATCATATCCGATGTTGCGCTGATTGAGCATGAACAGCGGCCGGAGCCAATCGTCTTCCAGCAATTCGCAGGCCAGTGCGCCAACCTTGAAATGGCCGACGGCACCCCATGTCTCCGGATGCCCTATATTCCAATCCGCGATCACCTCAACGTCGAGTTCTCGTGATATCGTCGAAAGGCAGGTCGCCAAGGCAAACGTTCCGCTGAGCTCGGCGCCAGGCGCGGTCAGAGCCTGGCCGCCCCATTGCATCGCGAACGGCCGTAGCCGAGGTGCGCGCCCATCGCCGGCAGGGGCCGAACCCTCAACGGCTTCAAGGAACCAAAGAGACCCGGAATCACCCGGCTGTGTGCCGATGCTCGTTTCGCCGCGGCGCGCACCGATCAGGAAATCGCTCACATAGTCGATGCCGCCCACGGAACGATAGCGGAAGAAAAAAGCCTGAATCCGGCCCTTCAAGAGCCCGCCGGCCGCGCCATAGGCCCTGACCTGGGTGTCGATCAGGTCCAGGTCGAACGTATCGACATGCAGATCGATGACGGGGCCGATCTCCCCGATGCCATAGACCTGGGCGGTCCAGCGCGTAACGTCGTCGATCCTTATCAGGCCGGCGTCCAGATTCAGCATCTGCCGGCTGCCGGACCATCCAGGATAGGCGTCGGGAAACGGCACTTTGCCGATGTCCCGGCCCGAACTGACGCCAATTCTCTGGCGCGTGTCGGCGACCACGGCGTAGACCTCGCGGCCCGCCTCGCCGGTCACGTGACGGTTTGTCAGCACGAAAACCTGATCGCCGTCCGTCACGAGGCAGCCCATCGTGCTCATGCGGCGGCGCCCCTGAACGACTTGCAGGGCAGGAAACCCGCCGCCCAGCAGCCCGGTCGGAAACACGGTATCGAGCTGCGAACCCTCGGACCGCGGAGCAGATTTGGCATAGACCACGCAAGTCGGAATGACACGCCCGTCCGGCAGATAGAGATATTGCGGGACCATGGCCTCGGGTTTCGCCGAAAGGGCAGCGCGATCCTCCCAGACGTCGACAAAGACCAGAACGCACGGCCAGGACCATTTCTGCACATGGGAATTGTAAAGTGTGCGAGCTCCGCTGGCGCCGCGCGGCGCCGCTTCATCCGCACTTCTGGAGTCCGGGTCCTTGTCGCGGATCAGATAACGGCCGATTGCCGTTGCAAATACATTGTCCAGGTTTGCGAGATGGACGTGATAAGCCTCACGCGCATCGAGAAGATCCCGAATTGAAAGGGAAGAGAAATTACGTTCCTTGATCCAATCGCCCATGCCCGCGCCCCCACGACAGGCGAATAGTGCAGCACAGTTGCTTGCGATAAGCAATACCACTGGGAATTGTTGACGGCTTCGGGCAGCCTCATGACCTGCGACGAAGGTCGCTGAGTTCCGGGGCCGAGCGCGGCCCCGGAACTTTCACACGTGACGCTCTCTTCAATCCTGAAGGGGAGGGGTGGTTCCTGCCTTGAGCTTGACCTCGATGACCGGCACCACGACCTTGGGACGGCGCACCGGCAGGACGAATGTCAGTTCGTCCTCGGCGACGGGGAACTGCGTGTTCGTCCACAACGTGTTGGCGGAGGGGCGTAACCAGGTCACTTCGCTGGCGTCGTGCAGGAACTGCGCATATTCGATTTTCCCCGCCAGGGCATCGAAATGCAGGTGGCGGTAGGGCCAGTTGAAGAGGTGGATATAGAGGCGATCGCCGTTCTGCGTCAGGCGGCAATCGGGCGGAGCGATGAAGCCGGACTGGGTGCAGCCGACGATGCTGCGCTCGTGCAGCGTCATCCATTCCTCGTAGGCGCCAAGGGCGGCGATCGCGCGGTGGTCGAGGGTGCCGCGAGCCGTCGGCCCGACATTCATCAGCAGATTACCGCCCATGGAGACGCTGCCGACCAATATCTGCACCAGTTGCTCCGTGCTTTTCCAGGTATCCTCGTCGCGGTGGTAGCCCCAGGAACCGCTGAGCGTATGGCAGGCTTCCCAGACGACGCGTCTGCCGTCGCGTTTCGGCCAGGCACGGGGCACATATTGTTCCGGGGTCACGATGTCAGCCTGCAGGCCTGCGAGATCGAGCCGGTTGTTGATGATGATGTCCGGAGCGAGTTCGCGCACGAGGCGCACGAGTTTCTCGCTTTCCCAATCCTGATTGCCCTTGCCGACCAGTTCTCCTAGCTTCCACTGCGGATAGCTGAAGTCGAACCACATGATGTCGATCTGTCCGAATTCGGTCAGCAGTTCGCGCACCTGCTCGCGCATGAAGGCAGCGTACCGCCGCATGTCCCGGCCTTCATTGATCTTCGCCGCATCGGGATGGTTGCGCTGCGGGTGGCGCGGATCGACGGTGAAGTCGGGATGATGCCAGTCGATCAGCGAATAGTAGAAGCCGATCCTCAAGCCCTCCGCGCGGAAGGCCTCGACGAACGGGCGCAGCAGGTCCTTTCCGTAGGGCGTGTTGGTCACTTTGAAGTCGGTGGCCTTGGTATCCCAGAGGCAGAAGCCCTCATGGTGCTTGGTCGTCAGCACCACGTATTTCATGCCCGCGGCCTTGGCGCGTCTTGCCCATTCGCGCGGGTCGTAGAGATCGGGATCGAAGTGATCGAAATATCTCTGGTAGTCGGCGTCGTTCAGCTCTTCGCGACTCTTGACCCATTCATGGCGGGCAGGCAGCGCGTAAAGCCCCCAATGCACGAACATGCCGAAGCGCTCGTGAACGAACCATTTCTTCTTCTCCTCGGGCAAGGCCAGTGACTGCAAGTTGCCGGCGTCCATCGATATCCTCCTGTTGATCTTGATGTTCAGGTCGTCTCGCGGATGATGAGTTCGGGGACGATCACGATGCCATGCTGACGTTTTTTGGTGGCGATGCGGCTCAGCAGCAGCCGTACGGCTTCCTCCCCCATTTCCCGCTTCTGCACGCGCAGCGTGGTGAGTGCCGGCGAGAGCAGTTCGGCGGTCGGAATGTCGTCGAAGCCGACCAGCGCGATTTGTTCGGGAATGGAAATGCCGGCCGCGCGGCAGGCCTTCATGGCGCCGATCGCGTTGAGGTCGTTGTAGCAGATCATGGCATCGATGCCGGGGGCTTCCGCCAGCAATTGCGCCGCCGCCGCCTGTCCGCCGGCGGCGGTCGGATCACAATAAACGATCGCCTGCGCCTCGAGACCGTGGGCGGCGAATGTCCTGCGGAAACCAACCAGGCGGCTCTTGCCGCCGAACGAACTGCGCGGCCCGGCGATGATCGCGATTCTGCGGCGCCCTCGTTCGACCAGATGGTCGATGGCTCGCGATGCGCCGATCTCGTAATCCGTCACGATGGTTCCCGCGATTTCGTTCGGGGCTTCGCGGTTGATGAGCACGGCGGCGCGGTGGGGCGCCAGTACCTTGTGCAGGGTGGCGTCGGGAAGTCGCGAGCTGCAGACGATGATCCCGTCGACCCGATGCCGCAGCAGTGCCTCTATCAGTTCCTCCTCCCGTTTGCTGTTTTCGACGACATTCGACAAGAGCAGGTTGTAACCGGCAACGCTTGCGGCATCTTCCGCTCCGCGGATGACTTCCGGGAAGAATGGGTTGGTGATGTCCGGAACGAGGAGGCCGATGGTCCTCGATCGGTCTGATCGCAGTCCGCGCGCAAAGGGATTGGGTCGGTAGTTCAGCTCGTTCGCCGCCAGAAGAATGCGTTGCGTGGTTTCCGCACTGGCGCCGCCCTGGTCGTTGAGTACGCGTGACACGGTCATCGGCGACACGCCGGCGGCGCGAGCGACGTCCGCGATGGTGATTTTCGATTCTGGGTCTTTAGGTCGGCTCAAGGGGATATCTCTCAGGCACGATCATTGCAATTACGGTAACGATAACTATCATAATCCTCGGAAAATCCAAGGCTATTTGGGATATCTGTGTGGCAATAGAATCTTTTTGACAAGAATGAACGGTAACGATAACGTAAAAAGATGAGGAGAATACGTTAACGATAACCTAGAGCGAGATCCTTGGGAGGGGAACATGCATCAGGTCAGAACTCTACGGCGGCAGGTCGTCTCGACAGTAGCCGCGACGATCCTTATCGGCGCTGGCTGGGCCGGTGCTGCGCTGGGCTTTCAGGAGGCGCCCGAACTCAAGGCGCTGGCCGCTGCCGGCAAGTTGCCGCCGGTGGAAAAGCGGCTGCCCAGGGAGCCGCTGGTGCTCAAGCCGCTTGAATCGGTCGGCACCTATGGCGGGACCTGGCGAACGGCGACTTTCGGAGGCGGCGACAGCGAGATCGAACGGTCGATCGGCTATACAAGGCTGGTCCGCTGGAACCCGGAATGGACCGAAGTGATCCCCGACATCGCCAAGAGCGTCGAGGTCAACGACAATGCCACCGAATATACGTTTACCCTGCGGGAAGGCACGCGCTGGTCGGACGGCGCGCCCTTTAACGCCGACGATCTGGTCTGGTGGAATGAGAACGTGCTGCGTAACACCAAGATTACGCCCGCCGCGCCGGACTGGCTGACCGCCGGCGGCAAGCCCGTCGTGGTCGATAAGATCGACGACTACAAAGTCGTCTTCAAGTTTGCCGCGCCGAATGGTCTGTTCCTGATGAACATGGCGACAGTGCGTGGCTCCGACATCCTGGCGGCCGCACCGGCACACTACCTCAAGCAGTTCCACAAGGATTTCAATCCCAACGGCATCGACGCGCTGGTGAAGGCGGCCGGCGCCACCGACTGGGCCCAGCTCTTCAACAACAAGATCGGTTTTCCCGGCCGCTGGCGCGACCTCGGCCGCCCGACGCTCGACGCCTGGGTTCTGACCGCGCCCTACAACGGTACGACCCAGGTCGCCGCCGAGCGCAATCCTTACTACGCCAAGGTGGATACGTCCGGAAACCAGCTGCCGTATTTCGACCGCGTGACCATCGATGTGATGCAGGATACCCAGGCGATCATCCTGAAGGCGATCAGCGGCGAAATCGACATGCAGAACCGCTTCATCGAGACGACGGATGCCCGCGCCGTGATCGTGCAGAACCAGCAGAAGGGTGGCTACGGACTGTTCATCGCACGGCCGGCCTGGTCGAACGCCCTGTTGATCACCCTGAACCAGACCCATAAGAACCCGGCATTGCGCGCCGTTTTCTCAAACAAGGATTTCCGCATCGGTCTGAGCTACGCCATCAACCGCGAAGAGCTGAACCAGCTGATCTATGCCGGGCAGGCCAAGCCCTATCAGGCGGCGCCGCGCGAAGGCACCGCGCTCTACGACGAGAAGATGGCGACGCAATATCTCGAATATGATGTCAAGCTCGCCAATCAGCATCTCGACAAGGCGGGACTGACCAAGCGCGACGCCGAAGGTTTCCGCCTTGGCCAGGACGGCAAGCGCATCACCTTCGCGATCGATGCGCTGACCGGAAGCCCGATCCAGGTCGATGCCCTCGAGCTGATCCAGCGTTATTGGAAGGCGGTCGGCATCGACATGCAGCCGCGCCCGGCGGAACGGTCGCTGATCTTCTCCCGTCTGCAGAACAACGACAATGACGGCCTGGCATGGGTTGGCGGCGGCGGCTACGACTTCCTCGGCCTGCTCGATCCCAAATGGTATTTCCCGCACGAATATGAATCGAGCTTCGCCACGGCCTGGGGGCTCTATTACCAGAACACCAAGGATCCGAACGCCCAGGAACCGAGCGCCGCCGCCAAAAAACAGATGGATCTCTACCGGCAGGTGCAGAAAGCGCCGACGCTCGCAAAGCAGCTCGAAGCGATGAAGGAACTGCTGGCGATCACCCGCGACGAATTCTATGTCATCGGCACCAACCTGGAGCCGGATCGGGTCGGCATCGTCAAGACCAATATGCACAATGTCCCCAAGGTCATCCCCAGCACGTCGTTCTACATGACGCCGGGACCGGCGAAACCTGAGACCTTCTACTACAAGTAGTCGATCGCGCCCGATCGAGGGAATGGCGTCGGCTGGCGCCATTCCACCTCCAGCCCCGCCCCATCACCCAGTCCGATCGGCTTTTGCCGGTTGAAGGAGCTTGAACATGGCCGGCTTCATCATCAGACGTCTGCTTTACATGATCCCGATGATGTTCGCGATCTCGGTCGTGACCTTCATCATCATCCAGTTGCCGCCCGGCGATTTCCTGACCGCGATGACCGCGCGCTTGGCTTCGCAGAGCGAGACCATCGACCCTGGCGTCATCGCCGGCCTGCGCGAACGCTACGGACTCGACCAGCCCTGGGCCGTCCAATACTGGAAATGGATCAGCGGCATCCTGCTGCGCGGCGATTTCGGCCAATCCTTCGATTGGAACAAACCCGTCAGCGAGCTGATCTGGGCGCGCATGAGCCTGACGATGGTGGTCTCGGTCACCACGCTGCTTTTCGTCTGGGCGGTGGCCTTTCCGATCGGGATCTATTCGGCGGTGCGGCAATATTCGGTGGGCGATTATTTCGCCACCTTCTTCGGGTTCCTCGGACTTGCCATTCCGAACTTCCTGCTGGCGCTCGTGCTGATGTTCGTCTCGGCCCAGTATCTCGGCCAAAGCGTCGGCGGCCTGTTCTCGCCCCTTTATATCAACGCGGCCTGGAGCTGGGCCAAGCTCGGCGATCTGATCTCGCATATGTGGATTCCCGTCATCGTGCTCGGCACGGGCGCCACGGCGGCCTTGATCCGCATCATGCGGGCCAATCTCCTTGATGAGCTCAACAAGCCTTATGTCGACATGGCCCGCGCTCGGGGCCTGAGCGAAATCCGGCTACTGCTGAAATATCCGGTGCGGGTGGCGCTCAACCCGTTCGTGTCGACCGTCGGCTGGGTGCTGCCGCACCTGGTTTCGGGTTCGGTGGTGGTTTCCATCGTCCTCAGCCTGCCGATTACGGGCCCGCTTCTGCTCAATGCCCTTTTTGCCCAGGACATGTATCTGGCCGGCACCTTCATCCTGCTGATGAGCATGTTGACCCTCATCGGCACGCTGATTTCCGATCTGCTGCTCGCCTGGCTCGATCCACGTATTCGCAACGGCTGAAGGACGATAACCATGACCGATCAAGTCATCGCGCTGGCGCCGGAAGCCGTTCGCAATTCCGATGCCGTCGCCGGGCAGTGGAAACTGATCTGGCGCCGCTTCTGTCGCCATCGTTTGGCGCTGGCGGCAGGCGTCGTCATCCTCCTGATTTATCTGGTCGCCCTGTTTGCCGAGGTTCTCGCCCCGGTCTCATCGCAGACCTACGATTCGCGCTACACCTACGCACCGCCACAACAGCTGAAGATTGCCGGTTATGACGCCGCCGGTCAGTTTTATCCACTCTATGTGAACGGCTATTCGATGAAGATCGATCCGATTGCGCTCAACCGCAATTATGCCGCCGATCCGGCCGTGCTCATTCCCGTCGGCTTCTTCGTCAAAGGCGAACCCTATCGGCTCTGGGGGCTGTTCGATCTGGACCGGCACCTCATTGGCCCGACCGAACCGGGCAAGCCATTCTATCTGTTCGGGGCCGACCGCCTGGGCCGGGACGTCTTCAGCCGGACGGTACACGGTACCCGCGTTTCCATGTCCGTTGGCCTGATCGGAGTGGCGATCAGTCTCGTTCTCGGCATCATCCTGGGCGGCATCTCCGGCCTCTACGGTGGCTGGGTCGACGATGTGATCCAGCGTTCCATCGAACTGATCAATTCGATCCCGACGATCCCGTTGTGGATGGGCCTTGCGGCGGCCGTGCCGATCAGCGCCGATCCGGTTCTCGTCTATCTCTGGATCACGGTCATCCTGTCGCTGATCGGCTGGACCGATCTGGCGCGGGTGGTGCGCGGCCGCTTCCTGTCGCTGAAGACGGAGGACTTCGTGATCGCCGCCGGCCTGGATGGCTGTTCGCGGATGCGCATCATCTGGCGGCACATGGTACCCTCCTTCATGAGCCATATCATCGCCTCGGTCACGCTCGCCATCCCGACGATGATCCTCGCCGAAACCGCGCTCTCCTTCCTCGGCATTGGTCTGCGCCCCCCCGTGGTGAGCTGGGGCGTGCTGCTCCAGGAGGCGCAGAACATTCTCGCCGTCTCGAGCGCGCCCTGGCTGTTTCTTCCGGGCCTGGCGGTCATCGTCACGGTGCTCGCCCTCAACTTCCTCGGTGATGGACTCCGCGATGCTGCAGATCCCTATGAATACTGATCCCGATTTCGCCATGGCCGGCGGAAGGCTCGCGGAACGCGACCTGCTGATCGAAGTCGACGATCTCAGGACCCATTTCTTCGGCGGAGCGGGTTCCATCAGGGCGGTCGACGGCGTTTCGTTTTCCATCCCGCGGGGCAAGACTGTCTGCGTCGTCGGCGAATCCGGCTCCGGCAAGAGCATTACCGGCCGCTCGATCCTCAACCAGGTCCCGCGCGGCGGACGCATCGTCTCCGGCGCCATCCGCTATCGGCCCGATCCGACGGCGCCCGCCATCGATCTCGCCTCGCTTGATCCGCGCGGACGCGACATGCGGGCGATCCGCGGCGCCCAGATCGGCCTGATCAGCCAGGAGCCGATGGCGGCGCTTTCGCCCGTCCATACGATCGGCAACCAGATGATGGAGGTGATCCGCCTGCATCTGAAGATGGGAAAGAAGGAAGCGCGCGAACATGCGATCGAAACGCTTGCTCTGGTCGGCATTCCCCGGCCGGCGGAGCGGATGGACAGTTATGCCTTCCAGTTTTCCGGCGGCATGCGCCAGCGCGTCTGCATCGCACTGGCGCTCGCTTGCCGGCCGAAGCTCCTGATCGCCGACGAACCGACCACGGCGCTCGATGTCACCACCCAGGCCAATATCCTGGATCTCCTCGGCTCGCTGCAGGCCGAATTCGGGCTCTCGGTGCTCTTCGTGACCCACGATCTCGGTGTCGTGGCCGAGATCGCCGACGAGGTCGTCGTCATGTATGTCGGCCGGGTGGTGGAGGCGGGCGATGTCGATACGATCTTCCATGCGCCGGCCCATCCATACACCAAGGCGCTGCTGCAATCGGTGCCGCGCATGCATGGGCAACCCACGGAACGGCTGGCGATCATTGAGGGCATGGTGCCCTCGCGTTTCGCCCGGCCTCAGGGCTGCAGCTTTCATCCCAGGTGCAAGCAGGCGAGAGCAGGCCTTTGCGATCAAAGGGATCCCCAATCCGTCGGTATCGGCGACGGGCATGTCGTCAGCTGTCTGCTTTACGAGGGAGGACAATAATGGCCGTTTCCCAGACCCCGCGCAGCCCGCTGCTGGAGCTCAAAGATCTCCGGATGCATTTCCCCATCCGCAAGGGCGCGTTCCGTCACGTCGTGGGGCACGTCAAAGCCGTGGACGGTGTCTCTCTCCGCGTCGAAGACGGCGAGACGCTCGGCATCGTCGGGGAATCCGGCTGTGGCAAGTCCACGCTTGCGCGCACGGTGCTGCGCATCTACCAGCCGACCAGCGGCGAAATCCGCTATCGCGACCGCAGCGGCGGCACCGTCGATCTCGCGGCGCTGTCCGGTCCGGCACTCGACGAAATCCACCGCGACCTGCGCATGGTCTTTCAGGATCCTCAATCCTCGCTCAATCCGCGCCTTCCCGTCATCGACATCATCGGCGAAGTGCTGAGCGTCAACGGCATCGTCAAGGGCCGGGAGCTTGAGCATCGGGTCGCTGATCTCATGCTGAGCGTCGGCCTGCGGCCGGAATATATGCGCCGGTACCCGCATGCTTTTTCGGGCGGGGAGCGGCAACGTATCGGCATTGCGCGGGCGCTGGCCTCCAATCCGCGTCTTGTCATCGCCGACGAAGCCGTTTCGGCGCTGGATGTCAGTGTGCAGGCGCAAACCATCAACCTGCTCCAGGACCTGCAGGAGCAATTCGGCCTCACCTATCTCTTCGTCGCCCACGATCTCTCGGTCGTCCGGCATATCTCGGACAATATCGCCGTCATGTATGTCGGAAGGGTCGTCGAAAAGGCGCCGACCGAGCTGATCTTCTCGCGCCCGCTCCATCCCTATACCGAAGCGCTGCTCTCGGCCGTGCCGATCGCCGATCCCCGGCTGCGGCGCCACGGCACCCGCATCCGGCTTGCCGGCGAGGTCGCCGATCCTGCGCATCCGCCTCCCGGCTGCCCATTTCATCCGCGCTGCCGCTACGCCACCGAGCTTTGCAGGCAGGAGCTGCCGGTCTTGCGCACCATTACGGCCGATGGGCACGCGGCGGCCTGCCATCACGCCGAATCCTTGTCCCTTAATCCCTTTGCCGACCGCACCGTTCCGGAGTTCAATTGATGCCCGAATTTATTCCACGCTCCGAGCAGCGCCCCATCGTGGACGCCTCCTCCGGGACGCTCGATCTTATCTACTTCGACCTCGTGACGCTTGCCGCCGATGGCGAGGACACCCGGCGGCTGCCCTTGCACGAAAGCCTCTATGTCGTGCTCTCGGGTCAGGTGGATATCGAGGTCGATGACACCAGGTTCGAAGCCGTGGGCCGGCGAACGGATATCTGGGGAGGCGATGCGGATTCGGTTTACGCACCCGTGGATGCGAACGTCCGGCTATCGGCCCGCGGCGGCCCGGCGGAAGTTGCAGTCGCCGGCGGCCTTTGCGACACGCGCTATGCCCCGTTTCGGGTGAGGCCTGGTGAGGTCGATGCGGTCGAGGTCGGTTCGCCCGACACCCACAGTCAGCGGCGGATCGTCCACCTTCTCGGCCAGCGGCAGAACGGACGCTGCGGCAACCTTCTGGTCAGCGAGCTCTATGCTGGCGAGGGCTGCTGGTCGGGCTACCCTCCCCACAAGCACGATACGGAGGATGGCGATGCCGAGACGCTTCACGAGGAACTCTACCACTACCGTTTCCAGCCCGAGACCGGCTTCGGCAGTCAGATCACCTATGACGAGAACGGTCCGGTCAAGATCCTGATGACCCGCAACGGCGACACCTTTCTGCTCGATCGGGGATACCATCCGACGGTCACCTCGCCGGGGCATCGCGGTTACATCTTCACCATCCTCGTCGGCAAGCATCGCCGGGGGCTGATCCAGCGCTTCGATCCTGCCCATCAGCATCTGACGAAGACCATACCTGGCATCGATGCGATGCGCGACAAGTTCAAATAATCGCCTTCAACCTTCCGCGCCGGCTCCATGCCGCGCCGTCAGCCTTCCGCTCAAGGAGAACGACCATGCGTGAACGTACACGATTGATCATCGATGCCAGCGAAACGGTGCGCCCTTTCGACCGTTTCTGGCGCGGAACCGGCTTTTCGCCCGCCGAACTGCTGCTCGAACCCGAGATGCGCCAGATGCTTGCCTATATCGGCGGCCTGCCCAATGAGGGCATCCGCTATCTGCGCGTGCATTATCTCTACAATCTGCTGCGTGCAGCCGGCAATGCGGGCGGCTATGACTGGTCGCTGCTCGACCGCGCGCTCGACGTGATGATCGAGCACCGCCTGAAGCCGTTTTTCGAGTTGATGGGCAATCCGTCGGGCCTGTTCACGGACTATGAGGACATGGACCAGGTCAGGCGTTGGCGCGATCTGGTAACGGCGACAGCCGACCGCTATGGCGCGCGCTACGGCATGGACGAATTGCGCACATGGTATTTCGAGACGACCAACGAGGCCGATTCCGGCTGGTGGACCTACGGGATCAAGGGCTACACCAATTATTACGACGCCTGCGTCGCGGGGCTCGACGCTGTCGACCCCCGCCTTCCGATGGGCGGCCCCGGGACTGCCCGCACGCTTTCGCCGATTTTTCGCGCCCTGATGGCCCATTGCGACAGCGGTACGAGCTGCTTGAGCGGTGACGGCCCGCCGCGCCTTGACTATATCTCGATCCATGAAAAGGGCGTCAACGGCAGCAAGGACGACCTCACCCCGAAAACCAACGGCATCGTCGATCGCACGTTGCTGGTGGTCGACTATCTCAGGGAGCACCATCCGCGCCTTGCGGGTCTGCCGATCGTCAACGATGAATGCGATCCGCAGCTCGGCTGGAGCGATCATCACAGCTGGCACGGCAAGGCTTATTATGCCGGCATCATCGCCCGCATCATCGAACAGCACGACCGGCGCATCATCGCCCCGAAAGCGGCGAACTTCTCCTTCCTCAGCAATGACCATGCCTTTATCGGCGGCTGGAGCCAGCGCACGATCTTTGCCTATTTCGGTTCCCGCAATTTCGCCAAGGCGCAATGGGAGCACAAGACCGATCTCGACAAGCTCGTTACCGACATCGACAGTGCCCCGCCCTTCGACATCATCAAGAAGCCCGGCCTGACCTCGATGGAATTGCTGGCAACGCTTGGCGACTCCGTCTGCAAGGTGACGGCCGAACCGCCGCTTTCGCCCGATCAGGACGGGCTCGCGATCCTGCCGACGCGACTGCCGGGCGGCGGTGTTTCCATAAGCCTTATCCATAGCGTCGATGCCATCAACCGTTCGGGCCGGACTGCCGTCCGCCTTGAAGTGAGCGGACTGGTTTCCAGCCGTCACGCGCTTTGCCTGCTGCGCATCGACGACGAATTCACCAATCCGATGGAAGTCTGGGAGGCCCAGCGCGACGAAAGCAATCCGCGTGGCCTCTTCGAGCCGGTCGGCGCGCCGCCCGCACCGACGCAAGCGCAGTTCGAGGAACTGCGTCGCGCCCAGGAGCCGGCCCTGCTGCATCCGATCAGCGTCTTCGCCTGTGACGAGGGGCGGATCAGCGTCGATCTCGACGTGCCGTTACCGTCGCTGACACAGGTGCTCGTCGTTCCCGACGTCGGCACGCGTCCTGCCGCACCGGTCGGGCTTGTCGTCGAACGTTACCTCGGTCTCGGCGGCCGGGAAGAGCGCATGCTGTTCTGGGCCGCCGGGGACAGCAGCCCTGCGATCTTCTACGACATCCTGATCAGCACGGATGGGGAAACCTTTGAGAAGGTCAGCCCCGCGCCACTGATCTCGACGGCGTTCCTCCATATGTCGCCGCCGGAAGGCGTGCGTTATGCGGTGCGCGCCTGCGACGCATTCGGCCGCTGCAGCGAGCTTTGCGTCTATCCTTGATCGCCATCGGTTCGCTTGGCGCCGTCGGTCACGCGGGCGGCGCCTTGCCCGGTTTCGAAGCGATGGAGGCGCATTCACGATGGTTACGGATACTCAGCACCAAATAGGGGAGCGGGTTTTGTCAAAGGGTATTGAACTGTTCGATCTGTCCGGCAAGCGGGCCCTGATCACCGGATCGAGCCAGGGCATCGGGTTGAGCCTGGCGAAAGGTCTGGCCGCGGCGGGTGCCGAAATCGTGCTCAACGGCCGGGATCGCGGAAGACTCGCCGCTGCGGCCGGGAGCCTGAGCGGTGCCGGCGCGACGGTGCGGACGCTGTTGTTCGACGCCACCGACGTCAGGGCTGTGCGCGCCGCCATCGATGGGTTCGAGCAATCCACCGGGCCGATCGATATTCTCGTCAACAATGCCGGCATGCAGCATCGCGCCCCGCTGGAGGAGTTCGATCCCGACATGTTCGAACTGCTGATGCGAACCAATGTCTCAAGTGCCTTCAATGTGGGCCAGGCGGTCGCACGCCACATGATCGCGCGCGGACGCGGCAAGATCATCAACATCGCTTCGATACAGACTGCGCTCGCCCGGCCGGGAATTGCGCCCTACACTGCAAGCAAGGGCGCGCTCGGCAATCTCACCAAAGGCATGGCGACCGATTGGGCCCGCCACGGGCTGGCGGTCAATGCCATCGCGCCCGGCTATTTCGATACCCCGCTCAATGCGGCACTGGTCGCCGATGCCGAGTTTTCAAGATGGATCGAGCGGCGCACGCCGGCGGGCCGCTGGGGCAGGCTGGAGGAATTGACCGGCGCGTGTATCTTTCTCGCCTCGGACGCGTCGAGCTACGTCAACGGCCACATATTGTACGTGGATGGAGGCATGTCGGCATGTCTGTAGGGGCCATCGGATACCGGATTCGCCGCATTCTGCGCACCGCCTCGTATCCGAGTACCTGGGGGGCTTCGACCACCGCCCGCACATTGATCCGGATCGGCGACCGCGTCGGCGATCGGGCCGGCAAGCCCTGATCGGCACGGCCCGAACGAGTTCCATCTCAAGCCTGACAGACCCGGCAAGCATCGCGTCGAGGAGGCGAAGTGCTGCAGGCCTCAAAGCCCCATCGTCCCTCGATTTTCAAAACATGTCGGGCGTGATGCCCGCCTTGTCGAGCAGATAGTCGCGGCTGGCCTCCAGTTCCGCCCTCAGCCTGGCGATATCGTGACCGAGCAACGTACCTTGCCACTTGCGGACCCTTCCGGCGCAAAGGACGGTCGAGACGTTTGAGCGCTCCATCAGCGTGACGACCGCGCCCGGCACATGGTTCAGCGGGGCGACGTTGATGGCATTGGCATCGAGCAGGATGATGTCGGCTTCCTTGCCGGGCGTCAGCGTGCCCGTCTTGTGGTCGAGCTTCAGGCCGCGCGCGCCCTCGATGGTCGCGAAGCGGATGACATCCATCGCCGACAGCAGTTTGGGGTATTCCTCACCGCGCAGCGCCTTGTCGTTGGCGAGCATGCGCTGAAGCGTGATTGCCGAACGCATCTGGGTGAACATGTCGGCCGTCATGGTGCATTCCACGTCCGTCGACAGGGAGGGTTGAAGACCAAGATCGAGCGCCTGTTGCAGCGGCGGATTGCCGTGCCGCATCTGCATTTCGATCGGCACGGAGAGCGAGACGTGCGCACCCGCATCCGCCGCCCGTTTCCAGGCCATGTCGCTCATGCCCGTCATGTGGATGAAGATGTTGTCCGGCCCGAATTTTCCCGCCTCGGCCAGCTGGTCGAAGAACGGCTGCATGCCGAACGTGCCGACCACATGCAATGCGATCGGAATGTCGAGCTCCCGCCCCAGTGCCCAGGCCTCTTCATGGAATGGCAGGTAGATTTCGCCGCCCATCACCATGGTCAGCAGTTGATCCTCGCTGGAGAAGTGCTCGGCCTTGATGCGCCGCGCGTCCCCCGGATATTTTGAGGCCTCGCCCCACCCTTCGAAATAACCGAAGGCTGCGCGCCGTCCCGCATCCCGGAGTGCTGCGATCGCCGCATCGGAATGATCCGGGGAATGGTGGATCTGGCTGACGTCCATCACGGTCGTGACCCCAGCGTCGATCTGCGAAAGCCCACCGAACAGCTCCGAAATATAGACGTCCTGCGGCCGGTAAAGAACCGAGAACTTCTGCAGGATCCATTCGTAATAGTTGATGGCGCTTTCCGGCCGCCCGTCGTTGATGAGGATCGCGTCCGCGAGCAGGCCGCGCAGTGCGGTCTCGAATTGGTGATGATGGGTGTCGATGAAGCCGGGCATGACGATCATGCCAGCAGCGTCGATGACGGCAGCCTCCGGCGCGGAGATCGAAGCGGCGATCTCGATGATCCGCGAACCGCGGATCAGGACGTCGCCCCTGACGAAATTGCCGACCGTGTCGTCCATGGAAAGAACCGCACCGCCGCGGATGAGCGTCAGACGGTCTGCATCACCGATCCCGGCGGGCATGCCGGTCGGGACGATGCTGGACTTGCCGGCGCCGATGCCGGTACCGATTTCCGCCGGCGCATGTGTCCGGTTGCCGCAGAATTTGCACATCGCTTTCCTCCCGATCCCTGTGCCCAACTCGTCGAGCCTTCCGTCTTCGAAGTGGCGGAAGGCCTATGCAAACGAAACGATCAGCGCGCCGCCGCCTGCCACAGCGCCACCGACGGATAGTCCTTGCCGGTCCAGTGCTGCAATTTTTCGGCAAACTCCCGCTGGAAGGAGAGGGGGCCGCTCTTCGCCATATAGTCCTCGTCATAGATGGCGATGAAGATCGTCAGCGACAGAAAGAAATGGGCGCCCATCTCGAACAGCGCGACATAGTCGTGGCCGATCAGCGCCTCACGCTCCGCATCCGTCAGGAAATTGACGGTCGAAAGCTCAGCGTCGTTCAGCTTGGGGCCGATCGACTGCTCCCAGCTGGCGACGAGCGAGCGTGGATCTTCCTTGTAGCGGCGCAGGAGTTCCGGGTCCCTGTCGACGGTAAAGAGGAACTTGTTCACATAATATTTGCTCATGCGGCTGCTCCTTCCGGATACCAGGTGAAATATGCCTCCATCGTGTGGAAGAGGTCCAGATTGTCGTGATAGGCGGTCGGGATCGGCCCGGCGATGCCCATCATCAGGATCAGGTCCATGAAGCCGTGGGTCGCGTTGCCGCTCTTCGTCATGCTCTCATGAGTGACGTTTTCAAGGATCGCGTCGATATTGCCGGTCGACAGCCATTCGATCGCCTTGCGGTCGAATTCGGGGTCGGGCCCCGTTTCCTTGAACTGTCGTGGTCCACCGAGTTCGAGCGACAGGTGCCCGCTGCCGACGGCGGCGATGCGTTTGTCGGATGGAAACTCGTCGATGATCTCGCGGATGGCGCGGCCGAGATCCCAGAAACGCTTCGGGGAGGGGAGCGGCGGCACGAATATGTTGGTGTAGATCGGCACGACCGGCAGATCGGCATCCGGCCGCGTGGTGATGATCGGGCAGATGATCGAATGGTCGAGCTTCAGTTCATGGCTGAAGGCGAAGTCGAAGCCGCGCTCCATCAGCCCTTCATGCATGAAGTTCGAAAGTTCCTCATGGCCCTCCAGCACATATTTCGGAATGCCGAACTCGCGTTCCTCGTTGTAGAAGGTGGCGTCGTAGCGCGGCGCCTTGCCGATCAGGAATTGCGGATAGTTGTCGAGGAAGAACTGGTGGAAATGGTCGGCGCCGACCATGACCAGGATGTCGGGTTTCGCGCGGGTCAGCGTCTCGCGATAGGCCTCGACCTTGCGCTTCCATTCCGCCGCCTGCGGCATCTGCTGCTCCGGCGGCATGGTTGTCGCCTTCAGGTAAAAGGGGTGATGGGTGGTCGCAAGGACCGCTGCCAGCGTTGCCATGTCTCTCCTCCAGATCCGCTGTGTTCCATATATCGAATTATCGTGCGTCGGCGTCCGGTTTCAGCGCCGGCCATGCATCGGGATTGTTTTCGAGTGCCGAGCGGATCTCGGCGCTGTGCTGATCGACGATCGGCGCGGCCCGTACGGTGGTCGCGTGCTTGCCATCGAAGGAATAGGCCGGGCGGATCGTCTGCCGGGCACCCTCGATCCGGTCGGCGACGGGGACGAACATGTCCAGATGCCTCGCCTGCGGATCGTCCACCACGTCGGGGATCGTGTTGATCGGCGCCGCCGGCACGTCGAACCCGGCGAAACGCTTCACCCAGTCCTCCCGCGTCTTCGTCGCGAAGATCGCGTTCAGCTCGGCGTTCAGCGCCTCGTAATTGTCGATGCGCTTGAGCCGCTGCGAGAAACGTTCGTCGTTTGCGAGCGCCTGCCCTTCGATCGCCTCGACCAGCGCGTCCCAAAATTTGTCGAGCGACGAGAGGTGGAAAGCGAAGAGCTTGTCGTCTTTGCAGCGGACGATGAAGGCTTGTGCAAGCCGCGGGCGATCGACGCCGCTCGGCTCCTCCCCGAGCGCGAAATAGCCCATGAACGGCTCGACGGCGAAGTGCATCATCGCTTCGATCATCGAGATGTCGATACGCTTGCCCTGGCCGGTGCGGCTGCGCTCGACAAGAGCTGCGGAAATGCCGAGTGAGGCATAGATGCCGGTGATCGCATCGGCGAGCGCCGGGCCGATGAATCGCGGCTGTTCCGGGTCGATGGAGACGCTCAGAAAGCCGCTGACGGCCTGTGCGACCGAATCGTAGACCGGCCGCTGCGCATAGGGGCCATCGGGACCGAACCCGCTGATCGAGCAATAGATGAGCTTCGGATTGACCTTCGACAGCGTTTCGTAGTCGGCGCCGATGCGGCCCGCTGCGCCCGGGCGGAAATTCTGGATATAGACATCTGCCTGGGCGATGAGCTGATAGAAGACCTCCCGGTCCTTCTCGCTCTTGAGGTCGAGACCGATCGCCCTTTTATTGCGGTTGTAAGCCTGGAAATGGGCGCTGTAGAAACCGGTCTTGAAGCTGCGATAGGGGTCGCCGGTGCCGGCCGACTCGATCTTGATGACGTCGGCACCGAGATCCGCGAGCATCATGCCGGCGCAGGGACCGGTGATGAACGTGCCCTGTTCGACGACACGGATATGGTTCAAAGCAGTCAGCATTTCCGGATCCTAGTTTTCATTCGCGACGAAGCCCTCGGGGGCCGGGCCGTCATATTCGATGGCCCCGGCGGCGGCGTGGGACATGATGAAACCGATGGGGCGGGTCTGTTCTTCCAGCAGATGGCCGATCAGCCCCGCTGTGCGGGCGAGAAGCGGTACGCCCTTGAGCGCCAGGAGCGGGTACCCGGCGTCGAGCAGCACGCAGGGAATGGCGCTCGATACGTTCATCACGAGCGGCTTGCCTATGATCCCGGGGATCAGCCTCTCGACCGTCTTGGCGATTTCGCAATGAACGCCGGCGAGGCCGAGTTCGCGGGCGATCGCCAGCAGCCGTTCGGCGCGCGGGTCGTGCCCCTTGTGCAGCGGATGGCCGTAGCCGGGGACCGCCTTTTTCTGCTCCTTGTATTGGCGCAGCAGTTTTTCGGCTGCCGCCTCGGTCGTGCTTCCGTCGGCTTCCATTTGTTCTCGCACATCGCGGAAGAAAGCGCCGGACGTCTCCGACGCCCCGAGGATGACCGAGCCGCAGCCGAGAAGGCCCGCGGCGACGGCGCCCTGCACCGCTTCGGGCGAGGCGGCAAGCGTCATGCGGGCCGCCTGCACGCTCGGCACCAGCCCGTGCTCGGCGATCGCCACCAGCGTGGCGTCCAGCATGCGGCGCTGGTTTTCGTTCGGCAGCGAGCCGGCGACGAGAAGCCAGGTGTAGTCGGTGAAGGAAACCGAGCCGACGAGGTCTTCGACGAGGTCATGGCCTCTTACGATGATCCTATCCGGATTGGAGGTGCATATCGCCTGATAGGGGGCGGACTGCTTTCCGATTTTCATGTTCAAGTCCTTGGGTTTGGGTCAGGCCGGGGCGCTCGTCTTGCCGGCGAAGCGGCTGGCCCAACGGTCGAACTGATCCATGAATTGCTGCAGGAACAGGCGGGTCTCCTCATTCGTCACGTCGCCTTCCGGGGTGATGAGGCCGGGCGTGAGGTGGATGAAGGCCTCCGGCAATCCCATTACAGCCACGTCGAGGCAGCCGAGAATGGCCCGCAGGTGCTGCTGCGCGGCCGCCGTGCCGATCCGCCCATAGGAGGCACCGGTGATCGCCGCCGGCTTCCCGGCCCAGACGCTGGCGTCCCTCGGCCTCGATCCCCAGTCGATGGCGTTTTTCAGCATCGCCGAGGTCGAGCGATTGTGCTCCGGAGTGACGAAAAGCAGGGCATCGGCCTGGCTTATCTGATCTTTCAGCCGCCGGACCTGCGGCGGGGTGCCTTCGTCCAGCACCTCCTGATCGAAGATCGGCAGGTCGCGGATGGTGATCCAGTCGAACCCGATATCGGGTTTTGCGAGCTTTGTCAGGGCGAGCGCCAGCAGCCGGTTGAGTGACGCCTGGCGTGCACTGCCGACAATGACCGCGACGGTCAATCGCGCCATGAAAAATCCTCCCGTCAACGCAGAATATTCGTCTAGCGAATTTATATTCGTATAATGAATTCGCAAAATGGCCGGGGTGTCAAGCCCTCGTCAGGGCACGCAGGAAAATTTCGGGGGCCGAAGGTTAGCGTACCGCAGCCGTCGTCGGTCCCAACGAATGCAGCAGCGCCGGGAAACGGGTGAAGAGTTGCGAGAGGCGGTTTGCGGCAAGCCGCATTTCCGGCAGGCGCTGTTCGATCAACTCGTCGGGCGTTAGCCGCGGCGTGTAGCCGGAGCTGTTGATCGAACAGACCACGCGACCGGTGTTGTCCTTCACCGGCACGGCGATCGCGGTAATGCCGTAGTCGAGTTGGTCGACGGTGATCGAATAGCCCTTGGTACGGGTTTCGAGAAGGATCTCCCGCAGTTCGGGCTCACCGGTCACGGTATAGTCCGTAAGCTTGACGGGTGCGTAGGTCTCGAAATACCGGTCTATCTCCTCTTCCGCCAGGGCGCAGAGCAGCACGCGCCCCATCGAGGTGGCGTAGGCCGGATAGGTGACGCCGAGACTGGCGTTGCGGCGCACGCCGCGGCTTTCCGAAAGATGGGCAATGTAGAGCACGTTGGTGCCGTCGAGCACCGCCATGTTGGCGGCATCGCCGAACTGCGAGGTGATCCGGTGGAGTTCGGGCGTCACCGCTTCCTCGACATTGAAGGCGTTGAGATAGGCCGATCCGAGGGTGAGGACGCGAGGCGCGAGCAGGAAATGCTTGTTGTGCCGGCGGATGAAGCCCAGTGCTTCCAAAGTCAGCACGTTGCGGCGGACGGTGGCGATTGACATTCCGACTTTCCGGGAAAGCTCGGCGAGTGTCATCTCGGGGTCCCGGGAATCGAAAGCTTCCAGAACGGACAGCCCCCTTGCCAAAGCCTCGACGAACTCGGGTGAATTGCTGTCGATCATCGAATTCTCCTGCGCTTCCGTTTTTCGTTCGCACACGGGATTGACAAGCGCAAGGCCCACTGCCTATCGTTATGCGAATATTTATTCGTCTAGCGAATTTTCTTTGGGAGGGAAAGTTATGAAGACAAGACGTCAGTTTCACAAGGTCGCGGCCGCCACGGCTGCAAGTCTCGTTGCGCCTGCGATCCTCGGAAACAGGGTGTTTGCGCAGGACAAGCCGATCCGGATCGGCGCCAGCGTTTCGCTGACCGGTCCGCTGGCCAGCACCAAGAACGGCCTCATCGGCTACGAATTGTGGCGCGACGACGTCAACGCGGCGGGCGGTCTTCTCGGCCGCAAGGTCGAACTGGTCACCTATGACGACCAGAGCAGTGCCGCGAACGTGCCGGCGATCTATTCGAAGCTCGTCGATGTCGATGCCTGCGATGTGCTGTTTTCGCCCTATGGCGCCAATCTGTCGGCGCCGGTCATGCCGTTCATCAAGCAGCGCGATCTGTTCATGGTCGGCATGTTCGGACTTGCCGGAAACGATGTCGCCAAGCACGACAAGTTCTTCCATAGCGGTCCCTGGGGACCGAATTCCGGTCGCGACTGGGCCCGCGGTTTCTTCGACCTCGCCAAGGCGCAAGGGGTGAAGAAGATCGCCATCATCAATGCGGATCTGGAGTTTTCCAAAAACGCGGCGAAGGGCGGTGCGGAAGTCGCCAAGGAATACGGTATGGAGATCGTCTTCAACCAGAGTTATCCGCCGAACACCTCCGACTTCTCGGCGATGATCCGCAACATCAATGCCGGCGATCCCGACGCGATCTTCATCGCCTCATATCCGGCCGACAGCACCGCGATCATCCGCGGCGTCAAGGAAATCGGCATTTCCGACAAGGTGAAGCTCTTCGGCGGCGCCATGATCGGACCGCAATACGGCGCGCTCCTGAGCTCTCTCGGCCCGGAACTGAACGGTCTCGTCAATTCGCATACCTTCGTTCCCGAGCCGACCATGCAGACCCCTGCGATCAAGGGCTTCTTCGATCGTTACACGCCGATCGCCGTCAAGCAGGGCGTCGATCCGCTCGGCTACTACATCCCGCCCTTCTATTATGTTGCAGGCCAGATCGCCGCGGCCGCCATCACCGGTTCGAAATCGGTCGATCCCAAAAAGATGGCGGCTTTCCTGCACGCCAACGCGGTGGACACGATCGCCGGCAAGATCGCCTTCAACGAGATCGGCGACTGGAAGGAGCGGCGCGTGCTGATGGTGCAACTGCGGGGTATCAAGGGCAACGACCTCGAACAGTTCCGCAGCCCGGGCCGCCAGGTGATCCTCGATCCGCCGTCGCTGAAGACGGGCGATCTCGCCGCTCCCTACAACAAGGCGCGCGCCAGCTAATCCCGTCAACCGATCCAGAGAGCCGGCGGGTCGCCGGCTCAAGGACCCTTTATATGTTCTCGATCGACATTCTGCTGAACGCCATTGTGACGGGCATTCTGCTGGGCAGCGTTTATGCATCGCTTGCCCTGGGGCTCGCCATCACTTTCGGCATCCTTCACATTCCCAATATCGCGCATCCGACGCTGGTCGTCGCCGGCGCCTTTTTCGTCTATACGCTGGCGCAATGGGGGCTCGATCCGATCGTTGCCGCCGTGATCGGCCTGGTTCCCTTCTATGTGCTCGGCCTCGCGCTTTACCTCTTCTATTCGCGGGTCTTCGAGCGACGCGGCGGCGCCAATGTGCTTCAGAGCCTGACGCTGTTCTTCGGGCTGTCGCTTGTCGTCGAAATTCTTCTGGTGCTGAGCTTTGGTTCCGAACTCAAGTCCGTGAACGTCTCCTATATCGGCTCGAGCCTGAAGTTCGGCGCCTTGACGGTTCCCTACCGGCTGCTGATCCCCGCGCTGCTCGGCCCGGTGATGATTGCCGCTGTCTGGCTCTATCTGAGCCGCACCAATTCCGGCACCGCTATCCGCGCCGTCGCCCATGAGGAGCGGGCGCTGTCGATTGCCGGCCTGGATCCGGCAGCCGTCAAGCGGCACGCTTTCGGCATTGCCACGGCGACGGCGGTCGTTGCCGGCGCCGCATTGATCATGATCGGCCCGGTCGAGCCCTTTGGCGGACGGTTCCAGATCGGGCGGGTGTTCGCCATCGTCGTCCTGGCCGGCATGGGCTCCATCCCCGGCAACCTCGTGATCGCCATCGTCATCGGCGTCGCCGAGGCCCTGGTTGCAAGCTATCTCAATCCCTCCTGGTCCCCGGGCGTCGCCTTCGCGATCCTGCTTCTGGGCCTTGCATTTCGCCCGCAGGGCCTGTTCGGAGCGGCGCGATGAGAAAGAACTCCTTCCTGTTTCTCGCAGCGGTGGGCATCGTGCTCGCGCTCGGCTTTCTTCTGCCCTGGATGGTCCGCAACCCGTTCTATTTCTTCGTCGGCTATGTCGTCCTTCAATATGTGACGATCGCCACTGGCTGGAATATCCTTGGCGGTTACGCAGGTTATATCAATTTCGGCGCAGCAGGCTTCTTCGGGTCGGGCGTCTATCTCTCGGCCTTCCTGTTCACTACTCTCGGCTTGCCGCTGCCGCTCTGTATCCTCGCTGCGGCGATCTTCGGAGCCATCCTCGGCGTATTGACGGGATATCTGACGCTGCGCATCCAGGGCGTCTATTTCGCCATCGCCACACTCGGTCTCGTCGTCGTGCTGGAGACGATCGTGCACAACATTTCCGCCCTCGGCGGAGCAAGCGGCATGGCCGTTTACGGTCCGCGCCCGCCAGCCTGGAGCCCCGGTCCGTCGCAATATAACTTCACCGTCATGCTGATCATCGCGGTTGCGAGCGTGGCGCTTGCCCGCTTTGTCGAAATCTCCTGGATCGGCCGTGGTCTGCGTGCGGTCAAGGCCAGCGAGGATGCGGCGGAATGCTCAGGCGTGCCGACGCTGCGCCTCAAGCTGCTTGCCTGCGCCCTGAGTGGGGCGGTGCTGGCGGCGGCCGGCGCGCCTTATCCCTTCTACACTTCCTATGTGGAGCCGGTCACGGCTTTCAGCCTGATTATCGGCCTCAATGCCATCGCCATGCCGCTGATCGGCGGCACGAAGAGCTGGTCGGGTCCGGTTCTCGGCGCGCTGCTGCTCGCTTCCGTGCAGCAGATAGCGACCGTCACGATTTCGTCGGAGCTCAATATCCTGTTCGTCGGGCTGGTGCTGATCGCCTTCGTCGCCTTCGCGCCGGGCGGGCTTGCCGATCTCTTCGGCCGCAAGTCGTCCGGAGGAGCGAAGCTATGAGCGAGATTGTTCTTTCGATGAAGGGCGTCGAAAAGGTGTTCGGCGCGTTCCGGGCGCTCGGACCCCTCGATCTCGACCTGCGAGCCGGCGAACGGCTCGGCATCATCGGCCCGAACGGATCCGGGAAGACGACGCTGATCAACTGTATCACCGGCGTCTACCGTCCCGACAGAGGCTCCATACATTTCCAGGGGCAGGATATTTCCCATATCGAGGCCCATAGGCGGGCTCGGCTCGGCATATCCCGCAGCTTCCAGATTCCGCGGCCCTTTACCGGCATGACGGTGCTGGAAAACCTGCTCGTGCCGCTGGACTACTGCCGTATCGACGGCAGCAAGGAGGAACGGGCGCGCTCGGTACTGGCAAGCGTCGGCCTCGCCGGTCGCATCTCCCATCCCTCCGAAAGCCTGTCGCAGCTCGAACTGCGCAAGCTCGAACTTGCCCGGGCGCTTGTCGGCGACCCGAAGGTGCTGATCGCCGACGAGGCGATGGCGGGGCTTTCGGAAGGGGAAATTGACGAGGTTCTGGCAATATTGCTTGCGCTCAACCGGTCCGGCGTCGCGGTGATCATGATCGAGCATATCATGCATGCCGTCATGCGCTTTTCGGAGCGGATCGTCTGTTTCGAGACAGGCAGGCTGATCGCATCCGGCACCTCGGCCGAGATCGCGGAAAATCCACTGGTTCGGAGGGTGTATTTCGGTGAATAGGCTGATCGTCGAAAATCTGTCCGCCGGCTACGGCGCCGTCTCCGTGCTCCGCAATGTCTCGCTGGAAGTGAACGAAAACGAGATGGTGGCCCTGCTTGGAATGAACGGCAACGGCAAGAGCACCCTGCTCAACTGTGTGCTGGGTTTCGTGCGCGCGAGCGCCGGCCGCATCCTGCTCGAATGGGATGGCAAGGTCAGCGATCTTGCGAAGCTTCCGCCGCACGAGATCGTCCGGCTGGGCCTTTCGATCGTGCCGGAAGGGCGGCGGCTGGTGCCGAATATTTCCGTGGAGGACAATCTGAGGCTCGCCGGCAGCAATCCGCTGGTCAGCGGCCGGATGAAGGAAAACCTTGCCTCCTGTTTCGAGACCTTCCCGCTGCTTCTGGAACGCCGCAGGCAGATCGCCGCGACGATGAGCGGCGGCCAGCAGCAGCTCCTGGCGATCGCCCGTTCGCTGATGACCGCGCCGAAGATCATGGTCATCGACGAACCGTCGGTAGGGCTGGCACCGATCGTTGTGCGCGACGTCCTGAACGCCATCACGCACCTTCGCGAAAGGAGCAGCATGACGATCCTCATGGCGGAGCAGAGCTTCTTCCAGGCAGTCGACGTATCCTCGCGCGCCTATGTGCTGGCGCATGGCAGCATTCACCGGGAGTTCAAACGCTCGGACGGCGGCATCGCCAATGAGGACATTCGCCGGGCGATGCTGGGAACGGCGCATTGACGAGGATGTCGGGCGTCCGTCTGCCAATGCATGTCAGGTTGGCCGACAGCCCCCCGACGTGAACGGCACTGGGTCATATCCCCATGGACCATGGCGCGAATTTAGGCCAAGTTGCTTCCATCAAGCAGAAGTATAGCCGCCCTTCGTCGGCCGGAGAACAAGAGGCGCGAAAAAGCCCTGCCCAGCCATCGATCGGCCGTTATCGACAACGGTTGGAGGATGAATGGCCGGTCGTCTGGATGGAAAGGTCGCGCTCATCAGTGGCGGCGCGGGTGGATGCGGGCTTGCCGCGAGCGAGCTGTTTGCCAGAGAAGGCGCAGCGGTCGGGATTGTCGATCTCCCGCAGAGCCAGGGGGCGGCCGTTGCCGCCCGGTTGCGCGAAGAAGGCCTGAAGGTGTCGTTCGCACCCGCCGACGTTTCCGACGAATTGCAGGTGAAACAGGCGGTCGACGCGATCTCCGGTGAACTCGGGCCGATAACGGTACTGTTCAATCATGCCGGAACGATCATCGTCCGGCCGTTCCTCGACACCACGGTGGAAGACTGGGATCGGCTGATGGCCATCAACGTCCGCAGCATGTTCCTGATGACGCGGGCCGTCTTGCCCCAAATGATCGAGGCGGGCGGCGGGTCCATCGTCTGCACGTCGTCGATCTCGGCGGTCGCCGCGACGCCGATGGAGGTCCTCTACGATACCACCAAGGGCGCGTGCCACATGTTTGCCCGGGCAATCGCGGTCGAATTTCGCGACCGCAACGTCCGCTGCAACGCGGTCTGCCCCGGATTCATCCAGACGCCGCATGGCAGGAGGGAGGTCGAGGAACTGACCCGCTACGGGGTCGATGTCTCGGATGCCGCCATCGCGGCTCAGCAGGGCAGGATGTGCCGGCCGGACGAGGTCGCCAAGGCGGCACTTTACCTCGCGAGCGACGACGCCAGCTTCGTCAGCGGTACCCATCTGTTTGTCGACAATTGTTTTACAGCGATGTGAGGTGAAACATGGCTCTGGAAAAAGGCGGCCTGTGGCGCAACTGGGTCGGCAATCAATATTGCGTTTCACAATTCAAGGCTTCGCCGGAGACGGAAGCCGAGGTGGCGGAGCTCGTCCACGAAGCCGACAGGCGTGATCTAGCCGTCCGCGTGTCGGGCTCGGGACATTCCTTTACGCCGGTGGTCGGCACCAACGGGCTGTTGCTGTCGCTCGCAAATCTGCGCGGCGTGCAGAACATCGACCGGGAGCGGAAACAGATCACGGTGGCAGGGGGAACACGCATCAACGAGGTCGGCAGGACGTTGAAGGAACACGGCCTTTCTCTGATCAACCAGGGCGACATCGACAGCCAGGCCGTTGCCGGTGCGTTTACGACCGGAACCCACGGAACGGGGATCAAGCTCGGAAACCTGGCCTCATCGATTGCCGGCATGCGTATCGTCACCGCGAGCGGGGATGTTCTCGATATCGACGGTCGTGACAGCGACAGGCTGCACGCAGCCCAGGTTTCGGTGGGAACGCTCGGGGTCATTTCCTCGCTGACGCTCAACGTGATGGACGCCTATAACCTGCACGAGCGCCTGTGGCGGGACGATTTCGAAACCTGCATGGAGCGTCACGACGAACTGGCCGCCAGTCACCGCCACTTCGGCTTTTTCTGGTGCCCGACGCCGGAAAGCCGCCATCTCTACTGCCTTGCCGACACGTCCGCGGTATCGAGCACGAACAAGCTGGCCGACGTCTGCGAAATGAAGGTGATGGACATTACCGAAGCCGCTCCGATGGAAAGCGAATTCGAAAAGATTGCCTATAGTTCCGACGTCTACCCGATCGAATACGTGCCGAATTTCGTCGAACTGGAATATGCGGTTCCCCTCGAACACGGCAAGGCGGCGATAAGGGCCGTCCGGGATTTGATGCTGAACAAGCACACCAACTGCATCTACCCGATCGAATACCGCTTTACCGCCGGCGATCCGGCATGGATGAGCCCATTTCACCACCAGGACAGCATCACCCTGTCTGTGTCGGGCGGTCCGGGTATCGACTACTGGCCCTTCCTGAAGGACGTCGATCACATTCTACGCGGCTACAATTCCCGCCCGCATTGGGGGAAGATGCATTTCCTCGACACCGACGACGTCACAAAACTTTACCCTCGTGCCGGTGAGTTTCGAGCGCTAAGACGGGAATTGGACCCGAAGGGCCGGTTCCTGAACGACCATCTGAAGATGTTGTTTGGATAAGCATCCAGCCAGCCGAGCCTCGACATGACGGCTTAACCTCCGGAGCCGACCGATGTGGGGAGGGAGATCCGCATCTTAGGAGTTCCTTATCAGGCACCTCATGCCGATGATCTTGGCACTAGTCTGCCCGGCAGGAGCATCATTTTGGCGGTGCGCTTGCCCGTGATCATCGCGACCATGATATCGACCATCTTCTCGTTGGGCTGTTCGTAGCTGGTCAGCCCGTAGGCGGGAAACCCGCCGGGTTCGATATTGTCAAAACCGACAACCGCGAGGTCCTCCGGAACCCGAAGACCGAATTCGCTCCTGACCACATCCATGGCTCCAAGCGCCAGAATGTCGTTCTCGCACATCAACACGTCGATGCGCGATGCGGGCGAGCTGCTATTCAGATAGGCCCGCGCCGCCTCTGCACCGGCCTCGGCGCTATATCTGCCCGCAGCCAGTTCCACGACGCCTTCAATGCCCTTCCGGCGCCAGAAATTCGCATAGTGATGACGTCTGCCGAGCGCGGTCGACAGGGTTCTCGCTCCGGTCATGAATCCGGGACGACGGTAGCCTTTGTCGAATAGATAATCGACGATTTCGCCGAGAGCGCGTTCGGCGTCGCAGGCAATGGCCGGCACGCCGGGGATTTGGCTGCCTCTGGCAAGGACAAACATCGGCGGGAAACCTGGTTCAAGCCCCCGGTCACCCAGCGTCTCCTCGCGAAAGGCCGTACCGAACAGGATCACGGCGTCGAATTGCCGTTGGCCTGCATTGATCAATGCGTGAACGTGATCGAAATGGCGGTTGATGTTGATCAGTACCGTCAGCAGGCCCTCCGCTTGGAGACGTTCGCTCAACAGTTCCAGAACCGGAAGTTTGTGCGGGTTGGCAAAATCATCGACAAATACGGCGACCTGATGCGTCGTGTTCGTAGCCAGGCTGCGGGCGAGCAGGTTGGGGGAATAGTTCAGCGTTTCTGCCGCCTGCAGCACCTTTTGCCGGCTGGCATCCGTAATGGATGCACCGGGCGTGAACGCCCGAATGACGGTCCATTTCGATACGCCGGCGGCTTCCGCCACTTCCTTCGCCGTCGCTCTTTTGCGCATCGCTTGCTCCCAAAAAATTGGAATGAACATTCCATCAAAATATATATTTGGAATGCCGCTTGATTTTTACCGACAATAAAGTAGATTTGCGAAGCTTGCTACCGGTAGCAAGAGGAGTTGCAACCGGTGACATGGGAAAGTTCGCAACCGTGCGGACTGTTTTGGGAGGGTAAGATGAAATTCGGTCTGAAATCGCTTCTCGGCTGCGCAGCCATGGCTGCCGCGCTCCTGTCTTCGTCGGCGATCGCCAATGCCGCTGATGTTCGAATTGTCGCCGTCACCCACGGCCAAGCCAATGATCCTTTCTGGTCCGTCGTGAAGAACGGCGTCACTGCCGCAGCGAAAGACATGGGTATCAGCGTCGATTACCGCGCGCCGGAAACCTTCGACATGGTGTCGATGGGGCAACTCATCGATGCGGCGGTCAATCAGAAGCCTGCCGGGCTTATCGTTTCCATCCCGGATGCCTCGGCGCTCGGTCCGTCGATCAAGAAGGCTGTCGCCGCCGGCATTCCGGTTATTTCGATCAATTCCGGGTCCGACGTTTCAAAACAGCTGGGAGCGCTTCTGCATGTCGGCCAGGACGAATATACCGCCGGCAAGGCCGCAGGCGCGAAGCTGCATGATCTGGGCGGCAAGGAAGGCCTCTGCGTGAACCAGGAGGTCGGCAACGTTGCGCTCGATCTGCGCTGCAAGGGATTTGCCGACGGTTTCGGCGGCAAGGTCACGGTTCTGCCCGTCAGCAACGATCCCGCCGACGTCCGCGCAAAGGTCAAGGCGGCGCTGAGCTCCAATTCAGCCGTCGACACCGTCATGGCGCTTGGTGCCGGCACGGCAGGCGAGCCGGCTCTGGCAGCAGTCGGAGATGTTGGAATGACCGGCAAGATCAAGGTTGCGACATTCGACCTTTCCGCCGATTTCCTGAAGGCCGTGGCCGACGGGAAGGCAGCCTTCGCGATCGACCAGCAGCAGTTCCTGCAGGGCTACCTGCCGGTCGTATTTTTGGCCAACTACGCCAAATACGGGCTTATCCCGGGTGGCAATGTTCCGTCCGGCCCGAACCTCATCACCAAGGAAAAGGCCGCCCAGGTCGTGGATCTTTCCGCCAAGGGCATTCGCTGACCGGAATTGCCGAAAGGCATTCTCCCAGAATCTCCTCCCCTGAACGGGGGAGGGGGTTTGGCCGACAGAGCGCGCCACCGGCAGCGTCGTCGCTATCTTAGATAATAACCCGTGGGAGGAGTTATGGCTTCGCTTGAGCAGAAAACCGCCGCTGCACCGAAGGCCGACGAGCGCGTCAAACAAGTGGGTTTTGTGACGCATATGATGCGGCGCCCCGAGCTTGGTGCCGTGGCCGGCCTCGTTCTCGTCATCGTCTTCTTCTTTCTCACCGCAGATTCGACGATGTTTTCCCTTTCCGGCCTGATGACCATCATGGCGCCCGCGTCGCAATTGGGTATCCTTGCCATCGCGGCGGCACTGCTGATGATCGGCGGCGAGTTCGATCTCTCGATCGGCTCGATGGTGGCCTTCGCCGGGCTGATCTTTGGCGTCATCCTCACGAATTTCGGTCAGCCGCTTTCGGTTGCCATCGTCATGACCATGCTTTTTGCGGCGTTCATGGGAGCGATCAACGGACAGATCGTCATCCACACGCGCCTTCCGTCCTTCATCGTGACATTGGCGTTTCTCTTCATCCTGCGCGGCCTGACGCTCGTTGGCCTGAAATGGGCGACGGGTGGTTCGACACAGCTTCGCGGCATCGGGGACCGCGTTAAGGACAGCCCGCTGCTCGGGCTCTTCTCCGGCGACGCGTTCAAGGGCGCTTTTGTCTGGCTCGCGGATCACGATTTGATCGACAAATTTCCGAATGGCATGCCGAAGGTCACGGGCATTCCCGTATCGGTCCTGTGGTTCGTCGTCCTGGCCCTGGCTGCAACCTGGGTGCTCCTGCGTACTCGCATGGGCAATTGGATCTTCGCAGCCGGAGGCGATCCGAACGCGGCACGAAATTCCGGCGTCCCCGTTCATCGGGTGAAGACCGGCCTGTTTGCCCTGACGGCATGCGCGGCTGCTCTGGTCGCCATTATCACCGTGCTCGATGCCGGTTCGACCGACGCCCGACGCGGCTTTCAGAAGGAATTCGAGGCGATCATCGCCGCCGTCATTGGCGGGTGCCTGCTGACAGGCGGTTACGGCTCGGCGATCGGCGCCTTCTTCGGCGCAATCATCTTCGGCTCGGTCTCCATCGGCCTGACCTATACAAAGTTCGACTCCGACTGGTTCCAGGTCTTCCTCGGCTCGATGCTGCTTCTGGCTGTTCTCTTCAACAATTTTATCCGCCGCAAGGTTACCGGGGAGCGCTGATCATGCCAGATGTCAACAATCGAGCCCCGATCATCGAAGTAACCGATATCATCAAGCACTACGGCTCCGTGATCGCTCTCAACGGCGTATCGATGCAGGTGTCGGCCGGAGAGGTGCTGTGTCTCCTCGGGGACAACGGTGCGGGCAAATCCACGCTGATCAAGACGCTCTCCGGTGTCGTCCGGCCGAGCGGCGGCGTATTCCGGGTGGAAGGCAAGCAGGTCGATTTCCGCAGCCCGCGCGACGCACTCGATGCGGGGATCGCGACGGTCTATCAGGATCTCGCAATGATCCCGCTGATGTCGATCACCCGTAACTTCTTCATGGGCCGGGAGCCCCGCAAAGGGATTTTCCCTTTCCGTCACCTCGACCTCACGCACTGCAATAACGTGACGCGCGAGGAAATGCGCAAGATCGGCATCGACATCCGCGACCCCAACCAGGCGGTGGGGACGCTTTCCGGGGGCGAACGCCAATGTGTTGCGATTGCGCGCGCCGTCTATTTCGGCGCGAAAATCCTCATCCTCGATGAGCCGACTTCGGCGCTCGGCGTGGCGCAGACCTCGATGGTGCTGAAATATATCCACCAGGTCCGGCAGAACGGGCTGGGCGTCATTTTCATCACCCACAATGTCCGCCACGCCTATGCCGTGGCGGACCGCTTCACCATCCTCAATCGCGGCCAGACGCTCGGCACCTTTGCCAAGGCCGACATAGCCATGGACGAGCTTCAGAACCTCATGGCCGGCGGCAAGGAACTGCAGCAATTGTCGGCAGAACTCGGTGGGACAATCTAGCCCCGGCTGTTCGGATGCGGCGCGCCTTTCAAAGGCCGCCGCAGCCACTCAATCATCAAACATGGAATACGGTCATGAACGACGGTCCGTCGCATACTTCATCCCCCTTCACGCTCGCAGTCTGCGCCGAGATGGTTTTCAAGTCGCTTCCTGTTGTCGACAGGCTGAAGCGTATCACCGAGCTCGGCTTTCAAGCCGAGATCTGGGACTGGACGAAACATGACATCGCTGCCCTTGCGAGATCCGGAGCGGTCTTTTCGTCAATGACGGGCTATGTGACCGGCACGCTCGCCGACGACGAAGGCGCAGAAGAGCTGCTGCTAACCGCCAGGCAATCGATCCCGGTTGCCAGGGAACTCAATTGCCCGCGCCTCAACCTGCACGGGACCGGTCTCGACGGCCAGGGTCTGCCAGTGGTTAAGGCCGACAAGGTGACAGGTGCGATGTGGCTGAAGGCGCGCGACACGCTTAACCGCATCGCCGATCTCGGAGAGCAAGAGGGGGTCACCTTCGTGCTCGAAAACCTCAACGAAGCGGTCGATCACCCCAGGACGCCGTTTGCGAAGGCCGAGGATACGCTTGCGCTCGTTTCGTCGGTGAACCGACCGGCGTTGAAGCTCAACCTCGACCTCTATCACGCCCAGATCGGCGAGGGGAACCTGATCGAGCTGTGCCGGCGCGCGTTGCAATATATCGGCGAAATCCAGGTGGCTGATGTCCCCGGTCGCATGGAACCGGGCACCGGCGAGATCAACTACATGGCGGTTGCCCGTGCGCTCAAGGATATGGGGTATCGCGGCACGATCGGCATGGAGGCCTGGGCTTCGGGCGATGACGAAACGGCGCTTGCCCGCTTCCGTGACGCCTTCACGGTTTGAAGACTTCGATAGCAAACGCTTACATATCATGGAGCAAAAGAGATGATCAGGTTTGGATTGATCGGTGCCGGCCGGATAGGCAAAGTGCATGCCGCGACCATCGCGGCGAACCCGAAGGCGAAGCTCGCCTATGTGGCGGATGCCTTCCAGGCATCGGCAGAGGCGCTTGCCGCGCAGACGGGCGCCGAGGTTGCGAACGCTGAGGACGTCATCAAATCTCCGAATGTCGATGCGATCCTCATCGCGACGCCGACCGCCAGCCACGCCGACCTCATCGAGGCGGCCTCGAGGGCCGGCAAGGCGATCCTGTGCGAAAAGCCGGTGTCCCTTTCGGTCGAGCGTATCAATGCCTGCCTCGATGTGGTCGAGAAGAATAGGTCGACGCTGATGATCGGCTTCAATCGCCGGTTCGACCCGAACTTCGCCAGCGTGGAAGCGCGGTTGCGTCGCGGCGATATCGGCGAAATAGAGATGGTGACGATCACCAGCCGGGATCCCGCGCCGCCGCCGGCCGAGTATGTCAAATCCTCCGGCGGCCTGTTCCGCGACATGATGATCCACGATTTCGATATGGCCCGCTTTCTCATGGGAGAGGAATTCGTCGTCGTAAACGCACTTGGATCGTCGCTCGTCGATAAGGCGATCGGTGCGGAGGGTGATGTGGATACCGCCGCCGTGCAGATGCAGACGGCTTCCGGGCGCATTGCAGTGATCACCAATTCGCGCCGGGCGACATACGGTTATGACCAGCGCATCGAGGTCCATGGAGCTGCCGGCATGCTTGCGGCAAAGAATATCCATGCCACCAGCGTCGAGCTTTCCAATGCGAACGGCGTCAGCGGCGATCCGGTTCAATATTTCTTCCTCGAACGCTATGCGCAGGCCTACGCCAACGAAATCAGTGCCTTCATCGACGCAGTCGACAGCGGCAACCGCTCGCCGAGGCCTGATGGATCGGATGGGCTTCAGGCTCAGAAGCTGGCGGAGGCTGCTACCGCGAGCTGGCAGACGGGCAGACCAGTGCAGATCGATTGACGAGGTGCCGGTGTACTGCGGCCGTGTGTTGACATGGTCGCAGTCCACCGGATGGAAGGCTTTGTTACCCACAGAGCGACCCCGATCTTTTTCAGGCCGCTCCAGGCTGTCCCGCCACTTCGTGGCGCGCCCGGCTCAGGCTGACCAGGCCGGCTGCCGCCGCGCAACCGGCTGCGATAAAAACTGCGAGCTCAAGTGCCGTGGACAACGGCAATGTTGCGAAAAGCACGGACGCGGAGATCCCGCCCAGGGTTTGGCCGAGAAGCCGGGCGGTCCCCTGCATGGCGCCCGCCGCACCATTTCTTTCCTTGGGTGCTGACAAGAGGAGAATTCGGTTGTTCGGTGTCTGGAACAGTCCGAAGCCGAGACCGGAGATCGCGGTGCCGACGAGGAATGCGATACCTCTGGGATCGACCGGCGCAAGGCCTGCTACCAGAAGTCCAAGGGCCAGCAGCGCGCCGCCGAAAGCGCAGAGCCATGCCGTCTTGACGCGGTTTGCCAGACGACCCGAAACGGGCGCGATGAAGGCGGTCGCGACGGGCCAAGCCATCATGTAGAGGCCAGCCACAACCGGCGTCATGTGCAAGGTGCGTTGGAGGTAAAAGGGCAGGGCGATGTAGCTCAGCATCTGGCCGCAGAAGCAGCATATCGAGGCGATGACCGATGCCCGGAACGCAGGGGCCGCTAACAGATCCGTCGGCACGAGGGGCGCGTCGCTGTCCCGTTCGAGGCGCAGCAGGACCAGAAGGCAAGCGAGCGAGGCGGCAATGAGAACAGCGCCCCTGACTGGCGCAGTCGCCATTTGGTCGGCGCCGCAGAAGAACAGGATGAACATCAGCGTGTTGGCCAGAAGCGCCCCGGTGTTCAGCTTCCGCTTCGCGCTCCCGACCTCACCCAGCAGACCGCCCCCGGCGAGCACGATGACGCCGAGCGGTATGTTGATCGCAAAGAGCCATGGCCATGTGGTGAAGGAAAGGATGGCGCCCGCGACCCCCGGCCCGGCAGCGGAGGAAATCGCGATAACCATGGCGTTGAAGCCGATGATCGGTCCGAGCATATGTTGCGGCAAGGCCTGACGCAGGTTCATCATCGCCAGCGCCATGATCGCGCCGGCGCCAAGCCCTTGCGCAAAACGGGCAAGGACCAGCAAGGGAAGGTTGCACGCAAAGGCGCAGGCCGCTGACGCCACGGTAAACAGCACGACGCCAATCAGGAAAACCCGCCGCGCCCCATAGATTTCGCCAAGGGCGCCGCATGGAAGGATGGCGACGAGCACCGCCAGCTGATAGGCGGACACGACCCATACGGTGCTGCCTGCCTCCGCCTGCAGCGAGAGTGCGATCGAGGGCAGGGCTACATTGGCGATCGCGCCGTCGAGAACCACCAGCACAACCGCCAACAGAAGAACGGCGACGGCCAGATATCGTCGAGGCGGCGCCAGACCGTCATGAAACGTGGTTTGGGTATGGGAAAGCGACATCGATGCCTCCGTCGTTGTGGAAATCTGACGGAAAGGTAAAGTTTCCTCAGTGCAGGCGCCATACGCAACAAAGTAAAAGCATGGTTGCGTCTAACGCCATGCTTTGGTAAAATTGGCCATGTCGGATCTTGACCTTAATCTCTTGCCTGCACTCGATGCCTTGCTGCAGGAGCAGAGCGTAACGGCAGCCGCTCGCCGGCTTGGCCTCAGCACGTCCGCCATGAGCCGAACGCTGTCACGGTTGAGAGCCGCGGTTGGCGATCCGATCCTTGTGCCGGCGGGACGCGGCATGGTCGCGACGCCGCATGCCCTGGCGATCGCCGAGGAGGTGCGCTTCCTGCAGGAAGCGGTGAAAACGGTGCTCAGTCCGCCAGCGACCGTGAATATTCGGGACGCACGGCGCGACTTCACGATCCGGGCGAATGAGGCATTCGTTCTCCTCTATGCGGCACGCCTGAGCGCCGCTGTCGCGAACACGGCACCTGGCATAAGGCTCCGCTTTGCGCCGCGATCGGACAAGGACGTCCAGTCTTTGAGAGAAGCGGCCATAGACCTGGACATCGGTGTCCTCCCGTCGGAGAGCGGGGAACTGCGTTGTCAAACACTCTTTGAAGACCGATATGTAGGGATCGCAAGGGTCGGGCATCCCATCTTTGAAGCGGATCCGATCACGGTTGCATCCTATGTCGCCTGGAGCCACGTCGTCTTTTCGCCTTATGCGGATTTTTTTGGTCCGATCGACAGGGCGCTCGCCGGGATTGGCCATGCCCGTGATGTGAGACTGATCGTGCCAAGCTTCCCTGCCGTGATCGCGGTTGCGGCAGCATCGGATTTGATCGGTTCCGTTCCGAGATCTTATTGCAGGTCCGGCGCAGTCACGGAAATCGATACCTTCGAGCTGCCAGTCGCGGTATCGGGGTTTGGCGTCGTGCAGGCCTGGCATCCACGCATGGATGCGGATCCTGTTCATCGGTGGCTAAGGGCCCTTATTTTCGAGTCTTTCCGCTCGATGGACTAGCTTCTTTCCAAGAAGGACCATTCATGACTGAAAACCAAGGCCCCATTACCTCGGACCTATTCTACCATGGCACCCGGGCGGACCTGAAGCCGGGCGATTTCATCAGCGTCGGCTACATGTCCAACCATACGGCAAGAGCGCTGTCATGGGTCTATTTTAGCGCAACGGTAGAGGCTGCCACCTGGGGGGCAGAGCTTGCGGCGGGCGAAGGTCGCCAGAGGATTTATATCGTCGAGCCGACAGGGCCGTATGTCGACGACCCGAACCTCACCGACAAGAAGTTCCCCGGCAATCCAACGAAGTCTTATCGCTCCCGCGATCCGCTGCGCATCGTCGGCGAACTCACCGACTGGCAGGGCCACACGGAGGAACAGCTCAAGGCCATGAAGGACGGTCTCGCACACCTCAAGGCGGAGGGCAGGGATACGATCGAGGATTGAATTGCCCGTCGCGTCGCTCATTGCTGTGCCATTTTACAGCTGATTTGCGGCACGGCGGAGCGCGAGGCTCGGCAGCAGCCGGCTCGGCTGCCCGGGCTAGTCGATCAGGCGTTGGGCGGTGAACTTGTCGGTCACCAGCGTGTCGATGACGCCAACTCTCAACGCGCCTGCGATCGCATCCGTTTTCTTTGCGCCACCTGCCAGCGCGATCACCCTGTCGACACGTGCGAGATCCTCAAGAGGGAGGCCGATGACGCGCTCGTCCAGCGGTGTCTTCACTGGCTTCCCGTTTTTATCGAAGAACCTCAGCGAGATGTCTCCGACAGCGCCGGCCTCGGCGAGGTCGGCGAGTTCCCGCGACGAGAAGATGTTCCCCGATCTCGCCAGCAGTTCGGACGGCTCGACGGCGCCGATCCCGACGATCGCAAGCGAGATACTGCCAAACAGGTCCAAGGTCTCGCGGACAAACGGATCGGTCTGCATCAGCAGTTTGGCTTCCCGCGACGATGTCACGCCCTGTACGGGAAGCAGCTTCGGTTCCGCACCGGTAAGCCGCGCCAGTCGAGTGGTCAGCTGTGTTGCATGGGTCTGCACCGACGGGTCTCCCATGCCGCCGAGCGTCTGCACGACATACTTGGCCTGGGCGCTCTTCTGCGGATGGATGTTCTCCACCATCTTGAAGATGGTCTGGCTCCAGCTCGAAACCCCGATGATCTCGCCGGGCGCGAGCGTGACCTCGAGCAAATGGGCCGCAGCCTCACCGATGCGGGCCATGATCGCTCCGTCGCGATCTTCGGTGCATTCCACGACGATGGCTTCGGGCAGGCCGTATTTTCCGCGAAGCGCGCCTTCGAGCTCGCTATAGGTCCCCACGGGGGGAATGACGCTCGTGCGGACGATGTCCTCGGCCTCGGCGCGCTTCAACATCCGGGAAACGGTTGCCTGAGACAACCTGAGATGCTGGGCGATATCCGCCTGGCGCTTGCCCTCGATATGATACATCTGGGCAACCCGTGAAATAAGTCGGAGTTCGTTCAGACGAGACATCGTAGGTTCCGGTGTGAATTTTTATTCACCTTTAGCCGGTGTTTGGCACAACGTCGAGCGCTCCAACGCATCATTCCAGCTATTCAGAAGCGTGGTGCGGTCCACAGGTTCGGGGGCGATGATCCGTGTACTTCTGGGCAGTTCCGCGATGACGTCGATATCCCGCCACAGGCCGAGCGATAGGCCTGCCAGATATGCGGCACCCAGCGCCGATGCTTCGGGCGCCTCGCACTGGATGACCTCGTGCTCGACAAGATTCGACACGCACTGCATCAGGAAGCGGTTCTGGCTGGGGCCGCCGTCGACATAGAGGGCGCCGAGCTCGCCGCCACTCTGTGCCCGCATGGCCGCGATCACGTCATGGACCTGGAAGGCGATCGAGTCCGTGACGGAGCGCGCCATCTGCGCCCGCGTGGTACTGAAATTGATCTGCGAGAACAGGGCGCGTGCGTCGGAGTTCCAGTACGGTGCGCCCAGCCCGACGAAGGCGGGCACGAAGCCTGGTCCTCCGGGTTCGGCGGTCGCCGCCAGCTCGACAAGCGCCGCCACATCGGGCAGTCCGAGAATGTCCGCCATCCACGGGAGGCTTGCGGCGGAAACGAGAATGTTGCCTTCGAAAGCGAATGTCGGCTTTCCGTTCAGACGCCATGCGACAGTGGTCGTGACACCGTTGCGCGGCGCGATGAACCGGGGAAGCGTCGACATCACCGAGGAGCCCGTGCCGAAGGTTACCTTGCCATCGCCCGGTTTGAACGCTCCGTGACCGAACAGGGCGGCATGGCTGTCACCGATCGCGGCCCGGATAGGTGTGCCGTCCGGAACGCCCGGAAGTCCCCGTGTCGCGCCGAAATCGGCAGAGCTGTCGAGCACCTTCGGGAGAAGTGCTGTATCGACGCCGAAAATCTCTCCGAGTTCCTCACTCCATCTCTGCTCCTGGAGGTCGAACAACTGGCTTCTGGCGGCGTTCGAGGCGTCGCAGACGTGCCGCTTTCCGCCGGTCAGGCAGTGCACGAGCCAACTGTCGATCGTTCCAAGCCGGACCGGTCGGCCTTTCGGTACGCGGTCGAGCAGCCATCGGAATTTGGAGCCGGGGAACATCGGGTCCAACGGGAGGCCGGTGAGCGCCTGCACGCGCTCGAGGCGGCCTTCGGCACGCAGACGCTCGCAATCCGGCGCCGTCCGTCGGCACTGCCAGCTCAGCACCGGGCCCAGCGCCTCTCCCGTTTCGGCGTCCCAGGTGGTGACCGATTCGCGCTGATTAGAAATCGCCACGGCTTCGATGGTCACATCGGGCGCGGCTTTCAAGCAGGCGTCGATTGCCTCGCACACGGAAGCGTAGAGCCGGCGCGGATCCTGTTCGACCCAACCGGGCTTCGGATAGGAGATGCCGACCGGCGCCGAGCCTCTGGCGACGACATGTCCCTTCTCGCCCACGAGAACCGCCTTGGAATTGGTCGTGCCCTGGTCGATCGCCAGAATAGCCCGCATCGGATCCTCCCAGATCATAGGGGCGGGGCGGCGGAGTGCGCCCCGGCTTGATTACGCGCCACCGGTTTATTTGCGCTTGATCAGCGATTGCGCCGCGTCGGCGATTGCCGACGGCGCCATGCCGAACTCGTCGAGCAGGAACTCCGCCGATCCGGTCGGAGCGTAGATGCCGGGAACGCCGAGACGCTTCATCGGGACGGGAGCGTTGTCGACCACCACTTCGGCGACCGCCGAGCCGAGCCCGCCAAAGATCGAATGCTCTTCGGCCGTGACGATCGCACCGGTTTCCAGGGCCGCGGCGATGATGGCGTCCTCATCGATCGGGCGAACCGTCGCGAGGTTGAGTACTCTGGCGCTGATGCCGCGTTCCGCGAGAAGTTCCGCAGCCGTTACCATGCGATGGGTCAGAGTTCCGTTGGCGATGAGCGTGACGTCGGAACCTTCGCGCAGGAGGTTTGCCTTGCCAAGCTCGAACTTGTGACCTTCCGGAAGAAGGTCGGGCACGCCCACGCGCGAAAGGCGGAGGAAACACGGACCGTTATAGGCGGCTGCCCATTCGACGGCCGCGGCGGTTTCGATCCTGTCGCAAGGCGCGATCACCGGAAGATTGGGCAGGACGCGCGTCCAGGCGAAATCCTCGATCGAATGATGGGTAGGGCCGAGTTCGCCATAGGCCATGCCGGAAGAAATGCCGACCAGCTTGACGTTGGCATTGGAGTAGGAGATGTCGGCCTTGATCTGTTCGAGCGACCGTCCCGTCAGGAACGGAGAGGCGCCACAGACGTATGGCAGGCGCCCGCCGTTGGCCAGGCCTGCTCCAACGCCGACCATGTTCTGTTCCGCGATGCCGACATTGACGAGACGCTCGGGAAACTTCGACTTGAATCCGCCGAGCTTGGAGGAGCCTACGGAGTCGTTGCAGACCGCGACGATCGTTTCGTTCTCGGCTGCCAGGCGCTCGATCGTCGCGGCGAACGCGTCGCGGCAATCGTAGAGCTTGGGTGTGCTTGCAGGCGCGTTCATCACAGTGCCTCCGACAGTTCTGAAATAGCGGTTTCGTACTGTTCCTTGCTCGGAACCTTGTGGTGCCAGTCGACACGGTCCTGCATGAACGAAATTCCGTGGCCCTTGTTGGTGTGGGCCACGATGCAATGCGGCAGTGAGCCGCGATGTTCGAGAGCCGAAACGACCTCGCTCATATCGTTTCCGTTGATCTCGGTGACTTCCCAGTCGAAAGCCTCGAGCTTCGGACGGAGAGGAGCGAGATCATTGGTGTCGGAAAGAGAGGCGCCCTGCTGGAACCTGTTATGGTCGATGACCAGGGTGAGGTTGTCCAGCTTAAACTGCGCGGCCGCCATGATGGCTTCCCAGTTCGAGCCTTCCTGCATCTCCCCGTCCCCCGTCACGACGTATGTATGATACTTGGCGCCGGAGAGCTTGGCGGCCTTCGCCATGCCGACCGAGACCGGCAGGCCGTGGCCAAGCGGTCCCGTATTGGTTTCGACGCCCGGAACCTTGTTGCAGTTCGGATGGCCGTTCAATCTGGAATGCGGCTTCAGGAAGGTCGAAATTTCATCCTCGGGGATGAAGCCGCGCTTTGCCAGGGTGACGTAGAGCGCACAGGCCGTATGTCCCTTGGAAAGCACGAACCTGTCTCGTTCCGGGTTCTTGGGCTGGTCCGGCCAGACCCTCAATACGCGGAAGTAAAGGGCCGTCAGGATGTCGATAACCGACATCTCGCCGCCGATGTGTCCGGCGCCCGCTTCGAAAACGGCCTGAAGATCACGCAGTCGGATCTCGCGAGCGAGACGCTCGAGTTCTTTGATATCCATGGATTTTCTCGCGAATATTTATTCATATATCAATATTTTTGCACAAATTGGCTTTCAGTCAAGCCCCCGCGGACAAGATAAGCTGAGTGAGGAGGGTTCAAATCCTGTTGACACCCGTGTGGCAACTTGTTAATGAATTTTCCAGCATGTATGCATAAATATTCTTGCTTGAACAGCTATTGGCTACCGACCTAGCCTTGGGAGGAAAGATGGTGGCGCTCGACATCAAGGAACAGAAACTTTCGTCCGGCCGTTGGCTCGGCAAGCTCAAGGGCGCCACCGGTCCGCTCGTGGGCCTGCTCGCCCTCTGCGTCTTTCTGAGCTTCAGCACGGACGCGTTTCTTTCCGTTCGAAACGGGCTGAATATTCTCGACCAGATCACCGTTCTCGGCATCATGGCGGTCGGGATGACCTTCGTCATTCTGATCGGCGGCATCGATCTGTCGGTCGGCTCGGTGCTTGCGCTCGCCATGATGGTCATGGGCTGGAGCGCAAACGTGGCCGGCCTTCCGCTGGCCGTCGGCATCGTGTTCGGGCTGGTCGCTGCGGCTATGTCGGGCCTGATCGTCGGGGTACTCGTGACGCAGTTCAGGGTGCCGGCGTTCATCGCCACTCTCGCCATGATGTCCGCAGCGCGCGGCGTGGCGAACATGATCACCGACGGCCAGCAGATCGTCGGCTTCCCGGACTGGTTCATGATGCTGGCGATCGACCGGCATTTCGGCATCCTGACGGCCACCGTCTTCCTCATGCTGGTCGTCGTCCTCGTGGCCTGGCTGTTCCTGCACTTCCGTTCCGAAGGCCGGATGCTCTACGCGGTGGGCGGCAATCCTGAAGTCGCTCGTCTCGCCGGCATCAACGCCCGGCTGGTGACGATCGGCGTCTACGTCGTCAGCGCCGTGCTTGCGGGGCTTGCCGGGATAGTGCTGGCCGCCCGTCTCGACTCCGTGCAGCCGTCCAGCGGCTTTGGCTATGAACTCGACACCATCGCCGCTGTCGTGATCGGCGGCACCTCGCTCTCCGGAGGCGCGGGCGGCATCGGGGGAACGCTCATCGGCGTCCTGATCATCGGTGTCCTGCGCAACGGTCTCAACCTGCTTAACGTCTCGCCGTTCCTGCAGCAGGTGATCATCGGCATCGTCATCGTTCTTGCGGTGGGTGCGGAGACCATCCGTCGGCGTCGCATCTGAGGATCGGGTCCGCCGCTTGGCGGACCTCCAGGAATTCCGCCCCGAATTCTCGGAGCGGATCTATACCCCGAGGGGAGGACCTGCTCGAGGGTTTCATCTAACAACGGAGGAACTACGATGAAAATTGCGCGCATCATGCTCGCGTCCGCTGCTCTGCTCGGTCTCACCCTTGGACCGGTCCACGCCGCGGAACTGAAAAAGCTCGGCCTGGCCGTCGCGAACCTTCAGGCCAACTTCTTCAACCAGATCAAGCAGTCGGTCGAAGCCGAAGCCAAGAAGCGCGGCATCGAAGTCGTGACGGTAGATGCCAAGGGCGACGGTCCGACGCAGGTCAACCAGATCCAGGACCTTCTCACGCAGAAAATCGACGCCCTGATCTACATTCCCGCCGGCGCGGCCGCTGCGACCGTTCCGGTCAAGCTTGCGAAGAACGCCGGTATTCCGGTCGTGAACGTCGACCGCAACGCCGAAGGCGCGCCCGGCGACACCTTCCTCGCAACGGATTCCGTCGCGTCTGCAAAGAGCGTCTGCGACTACATCCTGAAGCAGGCCGGGGGCAAGGGCAAGATGGTCATCATTCACGGCCAGAAGGGCACGACGCCCGAGGTCGACCGCTCCAAAGGCTGCGGTGAATCCATCAAGGCCAATCCGGGCGTGAAGGTCGTCGCCGAGCAGTATTCCAACATCTGGAGCCAGGACGAAGGCTTCCAGATCATGCAGAACATGCTGCAGGCGAACCCGGACGTGTCGATCGTCTTCGCCCAGGCAGACGCACTCGCGCTTGGTGCTGCACAGGCCATCAAGGTCGCCAATCCCTCGCAGAAGATCGTTGTCGGCGGCTTCGACGGCGATACCGCGGCTCTCGAAGCGCTCAGCAAGGGCGTGTTCGATGTGACTGCCACGCAGCAGACGCAGAAGATGGGCCGGGACGCGGTCGCCAACGCTGCGAAGCTCGTCGCCGGCGAGAAGGTGCCGGCGGTGCAGCTCATGGACGCGACGCTGACAACCAAGGAAAACGTGGCGGGCTTCATCGCCAACCATCCATAATAACGTCAAGGTCTTGAGGAGGCGTGCCGTGACGGATCCGGTTCTTTCCCTGAGGGGCATATCGAAGTGGTATGGGCCGCTTCAGGTTGTCAAGGATGTCAGCCTGGACGTCTATCCGGGCGAAGTGGTCGCACTTCTGGGTGAGAACGGTGCGGGCAAGTCGACGCTCTCCGGCATCATTGCCGGGTCACGCACGCCTTCCGAGGGATCGATGACATGGCTGGGACAGCCTTATGCCCCAGCCTCTCCGAGGGAGGCTATCGACAAGGGCGTGGTTCTGATCCACCAGGAACTGCAGCTCCTGCCGCAGCTCTCCATCGCCGAAAACGTCTTCATCGGACGCTGGCCCGTGAGAAACGGTGTCGTGGATCGCGCGCAGATGGTCCGTCGCGCTCAGGAGCAGGTCGCCCGCCTCAACCTGCACATTCCCGCTTCCCGCAAGGTCGAGGGTCTGTCGACCGCCAACCAGCAGCTCATCGAGATCGCCAAGGCCTTGGCTCTCGATGCGAAGCTCCTGATCCTCGACGAGCCGACCGCGGCCCTTGGCGGCGCGGAGACGGAGGCTTTGTTCGAGCAAGTCCGCAAGCTGCGGTCCGAGGGCGTCGGCATCATCTACATTTCCCACCGCATGGAGGAGATCAAAAAGATCACCGACCGCATCGTCGTGCTGCGCGACGGCGAACGCGTCCAGGAATTCGCCGACAGCGCGACGCCGGTGCGGACGATCGTCGAAAGCATGGTCGGACGCTCGCTCGAGCGCATGTTTCCGGCACTGCCCGTTCCCACGGATCGGCCGGTGCTGGAAGTCTGCGGACTGAGCTCTCCAGCCAATTCGTTCCGCGACGTCACCTTCGACGTGAAGGCCGGCGAGATTCTCGGAATAGCCGGACTGGTCGGTGCCGGCCGAACGGAACTCGTGCGCGCCATCACGGGAGCGGATCAGATCAGCGCCGGTTCGGTCAAGCTCGAAGGCAGGGAGCTCAAGCTTCGCGACCCGGCCGATGCGATCGCCCGGGGTATCGTCATGGTCCCCGAGGACCGCAAGGACCAGGGACTGGTCGTCGACCACCGCATCGGCGACAACATCGTCTATGCCAATCTCGACAAGCTCGGAGGAGGGTGGATTTCCCCGAGCGTCAAGCGCTCGTTCGCGCAGAAGGCGGTCGCCAAATTCGGCGTGAAGGGTCGTCCTGAGCAGCTCGCCTCCGACCTCTCCGGCGGCAACCAGCAGAAGGTGGTCATCGCCAAGTGGTTGATGCGCGATCCGAAGGTCGTGGTGCTGGACGAGCCGACGCGCGGAATCGACGTCGGCGCGAGGGCCGGCATCTACGACATCATCGTCAATCTCGCCAAGCAGGGCGTGGCCGTCATCGTCGTCAGCTCCGATCTCGAAGAGGTTCTCGGAGTGTCAAACCGAATTCTGGTTCTGGCTCAAGGGAAGCAGGCGGGCATCCTTAACCGTGACGAGGCCAACGACGTCTCCGTCATGGAGCTGGCGACAATCTAAACAACTATGGAAAGGAAGAGAGCGATGTCCGACATCACTCTGAACGCCCCGAAGCTTTTCGATCTCAGCGGCCAAGTTGCCATCGTCACCGGAGCCGGAAGCGGGATTGGCCAGCGTATTGCCATCGGTCTCGCCCAATGCGGCGCCAGCGTCGCGCTGCTCGATCGCCGCACGGACGACGGGCTCGCCAATACCGCAAAGCATATCGAGGCCGTCGGCCAACGCTCGATCCGGATCGCGGCCGACGTCACGAGCAAATCCTCCCTGGCAGACGCCGTGGCTCGCACCGAGGCCGAGCTCGGCCCGCTGACCCTTGCCGTCAATGCGGCCGGCATCGCCAACGCGAACCCGGCGGAGGATATGGAGGAGGACCAGTATCAGACGCTGATGGACATCAATCTGAAGGGGGTCTTCCTTTCCTGTCAGGCAGAAGCCCGCGCCATGTTGAAGAACGGACGCGGCTCGATCGTCAATATCGCATCCATGTCGGGCGTTATCGTCAATCGAGGCCTGAGCCAGGCTCACTACAACGCGTCCAAGGCGGGCGTGATCCATATGTCGAAGTCGATGGCGATGGAGTGGGTCGACCGCGGCGTCCGCGTGAATACCATCTCTCCCGGCTACACTGCGACGCCGATGAACACGCGTCCGGAAATGGTCCATCAGACCAAGCTTTTCGAAGAGCAGACCCCGATGCAGCGCATGGCGAACGTCAATGAGATGGTCGGCCCCGCCGTGTTTCTGCTTTCGAACGCCGCGAGCTTCGTGACGGGCGTCGACCTGCTCGTCGACGGCGGCTTCTGCTGCTGGTGATGTCATGCGCAAGCTGATCGCAGGGAACTGGAAAATGAACGGTCTCGCCTCCTCCCTGGCAGAGATCGCGGCGCTGAAGGGGCTAACGGGCACGGCGGCGTGCGATATCGTCGTCTGCCCGCCCTTCACGCTGATCGAAAAGGCCGTGGCCGAATCCAGGGGTTCGGCCATTCTCGTCGGCGCACAGGATTGCCATGCGCAGTCCACGGGCGCCTATACCGGTGATGTGTCCGCCGACATGCTCGCCGAAATCGGTGCGCATTTCGTCATTCTGGGACATTCCGAACGGCGCTCCGCCTACCGTGAGGCGGATGCAGCGGTTGCAGCCAAGGCCACGGCGGCCCACAAGGCCGGGCTGACGAGCATCGTCTGCCTCGGTGAAACGCGCGAGGAGCGCGAGGACGGCAGGGCGATCGACGTCGTCCGCGCCCAGCTCGAAGGATCGGTCCCGGAGGGCGCGACCAGTTCAAACACGACCATCGCCTACGAGCCCGTCTGGGCTATCGGCACCGGACTGGTTCCGACGATCGAGCAGATCGAGGAGACCCATGCGGCGATCCGGCAGGCGCTCGAAGGGCGGATGGGCTACGATGGTCGCCATGTCAGGATCCTCTACGGCGGTTCGGTCAAGGCCTCGAACGCGGCGGCGATCTTCGCGGTCCCCAATGTCGAGGGAGCCCTCGTGGGAGGCGCGTCGCTGAAGGCGTCGGAATTCGCCGGCATCATTTCCGCAGCAGTCTGAACTTCGAGCGGGCGGTCGGGTCGCATCGGCGCCGCATCCGCCAGCGCCGTGAAAGGAAAAGAGAATGCAACGCTTCATAAACAAGACGGTCGTCATTACCGGCGCAAGCCGGGGCATCGGCGCCGCAATCGCCAGACGGTTCGCGCGCGAAGGTGCCAACCTGATGGTCTCTGCCAATGAAGAGAGCGTGCACGACGTCGCCGGACAGATCAGGGCCGAAGGTGGCAAAGCTGCCGGCTTTGTCGGCGACGTTACCGATAAAGCCAGCGTCAAGGCCCTTTATGAGGCGGCCGAACAGGCCTTCGGCTCCGTCGACGTTTCCATCCAGAATGCCGGCGTCATCACCATTGCCCGCATCGAGGATATGACCGAAGGGGAGTGGGACAAGGTCATGGCGGTCAACACCAAGGGCGTGTTCCTCTGCGCCCAGGAAGCGATCGCCCGCATGCGCAAGCATGGTCGCGGCGGCCGTATCATCAATACCGCCTCCGGCCAGGCGCGCGACGGCTTCATCTATACGCCGCACTACGCCGCTTCCAAGATGGGCGTCGTCGGCATTACCCAAAGCCTGGCCAAGGAAGTCGCGACCGACGGCATTACCGTCAACGCATTCTGCCCGGGCATCATCGAAACCGACATGTGGGCCTATAACGACCAGGCATGGGGCAAGCTGCTCGGCAATTACGGCCCAGGCGAACTGATGAAAGAGTGGGTCGATGGCATTCCGATGAAACGGGCCGGATCGGGTGAGGATGTCGCGGGCCTCGTTACTTTCCTTGCCAGCGACGATGCGGCCTATATCACCGGGCAGACCATCAATGTCGATGGCGGCCTGATCATGTCCTAGCTTTGTTCGACAATAGGCAACGGTGCTTTCACTACAGCGACGCGGTTGCCGGGCCGAGATCTGTATCCAACCTCTTGCGGAACAAGGCCTTCGTCATCTATCTAGTTAATGTTCTCAGGGCGGGGTGTAATTCCCCACCGGCGGTATCGAGGCAACTCGGAGCCCGCGAGCGCCTTCGTGAAAGCGAAGGGTCAGCAGATCCGGTGAGATGCCGGAGCCGACGGTCACAGTCCGGATGGAAGAGAGCAACGCAGAGGGCGCCGCTCGGCAAGCGGCGTTCGATATGCTTGTTCGCCCAAGGGAAAATGGTGGCTTTTGACAGGCCATGTATGCCGCGCACGCGGCTAACCCTTGAAAGGCAGAGAAATGGCAATATCCAAAATCGAAGATGCGATCGCCGCGATCGGGCGTGGCGAGATCGTTGTCGTCGTCGACGACCGCGATCGTGAAAACGAGGGCGACCTCGTCATCGCATCCGAGGCGATCACCCCGCAGGCGATCGCCTTCATGATGAATTACGCCCGCGGCCTCATCTGTGTGGCCATGGAGGGGGAACGGCTTGATAAGCTCGACATTCCACTGATGGTGCCGCGAAACACCGAGCTGCTCAAGACGGCCTTCACCGTGTCGGTCGATTCCATTCGGAATACGACGACAGGGATTTCGGCCGCCGATCGGGCCGAGACGGTTCGCGCTCTCGTGAGCGACGGCTCCAGACCGGATGATTTTGCCCGGCCCGGGCACATCTTCCCGCTGCGCGCCCATCCCAACGGCGTTCTGTCGCGCCCCGGGCATACCGAGGCGGCGGTTGATCTTGCCAGGCTCGCCGGTCTTTTTCCTTCAGGCGTGATCTGCGAAGTGGCCAACGATGACGGGACCATGGCGCGTTTGCCAGAGCTCGAGGTGTTCGCCGAACGGCACGGCCTTCATCTGATCACGATCGAGGACCTCATCGCCTACAGGGTGGAGAACTTGCCCGTTAAGGCTGCTTGATCGATCCAGCCCAAGCATCTGCAGATGCTTGTGCTCCAGCGTGGTGGCGCGCCGAATGTGATGTAATTCTCTCCGCGCCATCAATGCCACGTTTTGCTGTCCATCAAGCTTGTTTCAGATCCGGCCAAAGGAGAGCCTGATCGAACCTGGCCGGGAAATCGGCGCTGGCGGAAATGTCAGAGCATATGATGCGGCGACAGAACCGCGGGCAGATCGCCGTCAGGCAGCCAGCTGCCCGCCCCGCCGTCCTGCATGGGGGTGCGTTGCCCCTGTCGCATCGAGGAGGTTGAACCGGGAAACGAGTTCGCGAAGCTTGGCGGCTTCCTCGGCCAGATGGGCGGATGCGGCGGTGGATTGCTCCACCATTGCCGCGTTCTGCTGGGTCACCTGATCCATGGCATTGACGGCGGTGTTGACCTCGGCAAGTCCGGTAGACTGCTCTCTTGCCGACACGGCGATTGCATCCATGTGCTGGTTGATGCGGGCGATCTGTTCGCTGATCGCCTTAAGCACCTGGCTGGTGTCGAGAACCAGTTTGACGCCGCCTTCCACCTCCGCCGACGATTTCTGGATGTGGCCCTTGATTTCCTTTGCCGCCTGAGCCGATCGCTGGGCGAGTTCGCGGACCTCCTGGGCCACCACCGCAAATCCCTTGCCCGCCTCGCCGGCGCGCGCCGCTTCGACGCCGGCGTTCAGCGCCAGCAGGTTGGTCTGGAACGCGATCTCGTCGATGACGCCGATAATGCTGGAGATCTGCTCGGAGGAGGCTTCGATGCGGCGCATGGCCTCTTCGGCATGCGAGACAACCTCGGCGGATTTCGCGGCGTTTCGATTTGCATCGGTCGCCTCCGCGCGCGCCTCGTCCGTCCGCTTGCTCGAATTCGAGACATTGGCGGTGATCTGATCGAGCGCTGCGGCGGTTTCTTCGAGAGAGGCGGCCTGTTGTTCGGTCCGTTTCGACAGATCGCCGGCTCCTGATGCGATTTCGCGTGTGCCTTCGTCGATCGCGGCAATGGCGTCCCTGATGGCGCTGAGCGTCCGGTCGAGTTGCCTGATCGACATGTTGAAATCATGCCGGAGGCCCTCGAAATCGGCGGCGAAGGGCTCTTCGATCTGGAAGGCGAGGTCGCCGGATGCCAGTCTCTTCAGACCCATGGCGAGGCCGGCCGTCGCGGCCCGCAGACGTTCGGCGGCATCGTCGTCGGCTTGCTTTCGGGCCATGACCCGCTCCGCTTCGCCCTGCAATCGGGCTTCCTCGGCGTCCTGCTCGAGTAGCCTGTTGGCAATGGCCGCCTGGCGAAAAACCTCGACGGCCGATGCCATCGTCCCGATTTCGTCGGCGCGGCCAATGCCGTTGCAGGCGATGGCTGTGTCACCTTCGGCGAGCCGCTGCATATCGTTGGAAAGAGCCAAGATCGGTTTGCTGACAGTCCTGCGGGTCAGGAAATAGAGGCCGGTGGCGAATATCGCGGCGGCGGCGAGAAGTGCTTTCAGAACGATATCGACCGATGCCTTTATATCGGCACTCCGTTGGAAAATATCCTCGGAGGTCTGCGTGATCTGATCCCCGGCCTGTTCCATGGCCGTTTCCAGCACCGAGAACTGCCCCATGAAATCAGGCAAACCCTTCAATGCCGCCGCAGGGTCCTCGCTTGCAAGATCCACCAGCTTCGAGGCGCTTTCGATATAGGTCAAAAGCGGACGTTCGACACCGGCAAGGACCTTTTTTGTCTTTTCATCGGTGGCAAGAGCCTTGTTGGCGTCGATCATTTCGCGGAAAGACGCCACGTGCTCGGCCAGGTCCGCCTTTACGGCATCGACGGTGACGCCTGCAGCCGGATTGGATGCCAGCAATGATGCCAGCACGTCCGCGCGCAGTGCGTCATGCATCATGTCGGCCTGCATGTGGTTGCGCAGAATTTGCGCCGACTGGGCAACATCGGCGCTGTTGGCGGAGAGGACGGACGCGGACCAGATGCCGACGCCTGTGGCGCCACCCGCCAGGCCGAAAATCGCGATGCTCGCAATGATGATCTTATGCTGGATCGACGCCATGATACGGGCTCTCGTTAATTAGAACGTGAGAATACCGGCATGTGCTTAACGATTTATCCCGATATCGTCGGAACTTTCGAGCTCATCATCCAATGTCCACCATGCGGCCAATTCGACAGCCGAGGCGGGTTTTGTGCCCGGCATGTGCCCGCAGACGCTGCTAGAGCAAATCGTACCGTCTCAGGATTTCCCTTATTTTCTCGTCCTGGGCCTCGTCCGGGAGCAGGGCGGGCTGGCGGCTTGCCCCTACCGATTTGTCCTGAAGGTAGAGCGACCGCTTGACCATCGCGGGCGCAAAACCCAGCGCATAAAGTTCGGTGCGGAAGGCGGTATAGATCTCCTGCTGGCGCTCCGCTTCGGCGATGTCGCCGGAGTTGTAGGCTGCGAGGATGCCGGAAAGGACATGGGGCAGGGCATTTCCGAGCCCGGAAATGCAGCCCGCCGCGCCGTTCTGCAGCGACCACAGGACCAGGTGATCGGGACCGGAATAGACCTCGAAGCCCGGGTTTTCCTTCGAGACCTGGAGATAGGCCGCCAAGGTTTCCTGCGCGCCGCCCGAATCCTTGATGCCGGCGATATTGCCGTGTCCGGCAAGCCTTGCGGCGGTGGCAGGCTCGATGTGGTTCTGGGTCCGGGCCGGGATGTCGTAGAGATAGACCGGCGTCTTGACCGCATCCGCGACCGTGGAGAAGTGGCGGACCAGTCCATCCTGGGTGCAGGCGATGAAGAAGGGGGTGATGACCGCGATGCCGTCGACGCCGATCCGGTCGAATTCCCTGGCAAGCTGCACCGTTTCGAACGTGGCCGGCATGCCGGCATTGACGATGACCTTGGCCCGGCCTGCCACCTCGTCGACCACGTGCTCCGTCAGGCGGATCTTCTCTTCGTGGGTAAGGGCCGTGAAGTCGCCGTTGGTCCCGGCGCACATGATGTTGTTGCCGGCGGCCACCTGCCGGCGCACCTGCGCGCGGGTCGCCTCGTAGTTGATCGTCTCATCGTCGTTGAAACAGGTCACGAGTGCAACAAAGGCATGTCTGGTCATTCAATCAACTCCGCTATCCGCCGGTCGGCGTTTTGTCATGCACGTTTGAGACGGGCTGCCCGGTGCTCAGCCTGTACATCCGGATCCGGATCGAGGCTCGCCGCCAGAAGCGCCTGCGTATAGGGTTCGCGGGGCGTCTCGAAGACGTCCCGAACCGTACCCAGTTCCACCACTTCGCCCTTCTGCATGACCATGACGTAGTCGGCAAAATCGCGGACCACGGGCAGGTCATGGGCAATGAAGATGAAGGAAATTCCCATGTCCCGGCGCAGCCTGTCGAGAAGCGCGATGACCTGGGCCTGGACCGATACATCGAGCGCCGACACCGCCTCGTCGCAGACGATCAGCTGTGGTTCGAGCGCCAGCGCGCGGGCGATCGCGATCCTCTGCCGCTGGCCGCCGGAAAACTGGTGCGGATAACGGCTCATGTGCTCGGTCGAAAGGCCCACCTGCACCAGCAGCTCCGCGACCCGTTGCCGCCACTGGCGTTTCGGCAGGATATCGGGATGGATGGCCCATGCTTCGGATACGAGCTGGAACACCGTCATGCGCGGATTGAGCGACTGGGTGGGGTCCTGGAACACCATCTGAAGGTCGCGCCGGAGCTTGTAGAGTTCCGATGGCGAAAGCTTGAAGAGATCGCGCCCCTTCCAGTGCGCGGTGCCGGCATCCGGTTCATCCAGCCGCAGGAGAACGCGCGCGAGGGTCGATTTGCCGGAGCCGCTCTCGCCGACGATCGCCATGGTCTCGCCGGCCTTGAGGTCGAACGAGACGCCCTTCAGCGCCTCGAAGGAGCCGTAGCGCTTGCGGACGTCCCGGACGCTGAGCAGTGGCTCGCCCGCTTCCTGGGCGATGTGCATCTCGCCCTTTCCGGGGGCGGCGCCGATCAGCTTTTTGGTATAGGGATGGCTCGGGTTCCTGTAGACGGCGCGAACCGTACCGGTCTCGACCAGTTCGCCTTTTTCCATGACCACGACCCGATCGGCGATTTCGGCAACCACGCCGAGATCATGGGTGATGATCAGCACGGCCATGCCGGTTTCGCGCTGCAACGCCTTCAAGAGCGCCAGCACCTCGGCCTGCACCGTCACGTCGAGCGCGGTCGTCGGTTCGTCGGCGATCAGCAGATCGGGACGCAGCGCGAGCGCCATGGCGATCATGACCCGTTGGCGCTGGCCGCCCGAAAACTCGTGCGGATATTTGCCCATGGCATGTTCGGGGTCGGGAATGCCGACCCGCGTCAACAGGCGCACGGCTTCGCTCCGGGCTGGTCCGGGCTGCAGGCCGTGGGTCGTCATGGCCTCGCGGATCTGCCATCCGACGGTGTAGACCGGGTTCAGGTGGCTCAGCGGGTCCTGGAAGATCATGGCGATCCGCCGTCCGTTCGCCTCGCGGCGCGCCTGGGGCGGCATGGTCAGCAGGTCCTCGCCGTCGAGCAGGATCTGGCCGGACGTGATCCGCCCCGGCGGCATGTCGATGAGGTTCATGATCGCCGCTGACGAAACCGACTTGCCGGATCCGCTTTCGCCGAGGATCGCCAGCGTCTCGCCGCGGTCGAGGTAATAGGAGATATTTTTCACCGCCTGCACCACGCCGGCGGCCGTGTGGAACTCGACCGAGAGGTTGCGAACTTCCAGCAGATGCTCAGCCATTCTTGCGGCCTTTCATTTCCAGGCGCCAGCGCTGGACCGGATCGAGCGCGATGCGCAGCCAGTTCGACAGCAGGTTCAGCGACAGGGTCGTCATGATGATCGCAAGCCCCGGCCAGAACGACAGCCACCAGGCGTTGGTCAGGTATTGGCGGCCCTGCGAAATCATCAGGCCCCAGGTGATCTCGGGCGGCTGGATGCCGATGCCGAGGAAGGAGAGTGCGCTTTCGGCCAGCATGACATAGGCGAAATCAAGCGTGGCCAGCGTGGTCAGCGTCGGCAGGACGACCGGCAGGATGTGGCGGAAGAGGATGCGGTTCTGCGAGGCACCCATCACGCGCGCCGCCTGCACGAACATCCGTTCGCGGATCTCCAGCACCTCGGCACGGGTCGTGCGAAGGTAGACGGGGATACGGGTGATCGACAGGACCGCGACGAGGTTGAGGATCGAGGATCCAAGAAGGTAGAGCACGATCACCGCGATCAGCAGCGAGGGGAAGGACATGATCACGTCGGCAAGGCGCATGATCGCCTGCCCGAGCCTCGGAGACGAGAAGCCGGCGACCAGGCCAAGCAGCGTCCCGATCAGCGACGACAGGAAAACTGCCCCGGCGGCAACCATCATGGTGTTCTGGGTGGCGACGATAATGCGGGCGAGCAGGGGACGGCCAAGGGCGTCGGCTCCCATCCACCACACCCATTCCCGGCTCCAGTCGAATGGCGCGAGGTTGCGGCCGCGAAGGTTCTGCTTGGTCGCAAGATCGCCGAGCCAGGACGGTCCTATGAGGGCAAGCACCACGACGAGGAGCAGGAAGATCGCGGCGCAGAGCGCAAATTTGTCGGCCAGAAGCATTCGCGCCATGCGCAGCGGGAAGGACGGTTCCCGTGCAATCGCCGTATCTGAGGTGGAAACACTCATCTCTGCGCTCCTCAATGCCGGATACGCGGATCGAGCAGCGCATAGGCGAGGTCGATCAGCAGGTTCATGAGGAAGATCGCCAGCGCCGTAACCAGGATTGCGGCGAGAACGACATTGAAATCCCGCTGCAGGATCGAGTCGATCATCAGCTTGCCGACGCCGGGAAAGCCGAAGATGGTCTCGACCACCACAGCGCCGTTAAGCAGGCTCGCCGCCTGGTCTCCGATGACGGTGATGACGGGAAGCATGGCATTGCGCAGGGCGTGGACGAAGATGATCGGCCCGGCCTTGACCCCTTTGGCGCGGGCTGTCTTCACATAGGCGGAAGACAGTGCGCTGATCATCGAGCCGCGCACCACCTGGACGATGATGCCGAAGGGCCGGACGAACAGCACGCCGATCGGCAGGATCCAGTGCAGGATCGACCCCGTGCCCGACGTCGGCAGCCATGCCAGGTTCACGGAGAATACGACGATCGCCACGATGGCCAGCCAAAAGTCGGGTACCGACGCGCCGATGAGCGAAATCATCGACGAGAGCCGGTCGAAGAAGCCGCCGGAGCGGAACGCTGCAAGCGAACCGACGACGATTGCGGCCGTGGTGACGAGCGACATGGTGATCACGGCCAGCCAAAGCGTCCATACGAAGGCTTCCGTGACCACATCCAGCGCCGGCCGCGCCTTGCGAAGGGATTCACCGAGATTCCCGGTCAACACGTCGCCGACATAGCGTCCGAACTGCACCATCAACGGATCGTTCAACCCGTGAAGCTCGCGGAATTGCTGTTTCATTTCGGCGGAAGCTTCCACCGGCAGGAAGAGAGCGGCCGGGTCACCTGTCAGGCGGGACAGGAAGAATACCAGCACGAGCAGACCGACCAGTGAGATCAAGCTCGCCACGGAGCGCTTACGAATGAAACTGAGCATGTCGCCCTCAACTATTGTGGCGGCGGGTAAGGACCCGCCGCCCTTGGATCGTGACGGGATATCGTAGCCGATATCCTGAGCTTATTTGATGCCGATCTCGGAGAGCTGCAGCATCGAGTTGGTGGCAATCGTCGGCTTGAAGTCGATGCGCGGCGAAACGCGAGAGAAGCCGACCATGTGGAACAGGAGGCCATCGGCGACCACGTCGTCGTGCAGGTAGGCAATCAGCTGCGACCAGAGTTTCGCACGTTCGTCGCCAACGGCCGCAGATGCGCGCTTGATCAGGTCGTCCACCTTGGGATCCGAAAAGCCCGACTGGGTTCCCTGCGATGCATATTTGAAGAACATGGTGAAGGACGGGTCGCCCTTGGAATTGTCATGCATGGCAGCGACGATGATCGGGCCGCGGCCTTCCTTGAACGGCTTGGAGTAGTAGCTTTCGTGCTCGGCCACTTCGACGAATTTCAGATCGATCTTGAAGCCGACTTCCTGAAGCTGCGACTGCACGGCTTCCATGATCTCGGTGACGTTCGGGAAGTTCGCCGTGCGGGCGATCAGCGTGATCGGGGTATCGACCTTCACGCCGGCGGCCTTGGCCTCGGCGAGAAGCTTCTTGGCGCCTGCCGGATCATAGGGGAACACCTTGACGTCCGGGTTCCAGCCGAGCGTGGTCGGCGGAACGAGCGCCGTCGCGAGCACCGCGCCATCCGGCACCAGCGTGCCGATGAAGGCCTGGCGGTCGATTGCAAGGTTGAGGGCCTTTCGAACCCGCACGTCGTTCAGCGGCTGGATGTTGTGGTCGAGACGCAGATAGACCGTCTCACTGTCGAGATAGGAGAAATCGGTCTTCGGATCGGTGGCATCGAGCTGCGAGATCGACGGAGAAAGATCCGCTTCGCCGGCCTTTACCATTGCCGCACGAACGGCGGGATCGGCGCGGAAGAGATAGGTCGCTTCGGTGACCTGCGGCTTGGCGCCCCAGTAGTCGCTGCGTGCGGCAAGCACGATCTGCTGGCCCGGTGTCCAGTTCTTCAGCGCGTAGGGACCGGTTCCGATCGGTTCGCGAATGAATTGCAGCGGTGTTTCTTTCGGCACGATCGTGACCAGCGACATCAGCAGCGGCAGGATCGGCTGGGCCGGGTCGGCCTTGAAGTCGATCGTATTGTCGTCGACGACATTGGCGCTGATCTTCATGCCGCCGAAATAACGACGGGATTCGCAGGCGTTCTTGTCGCTCATGACACGATCGAAGCTGTGCTTGACGTCCTTGGCGTCAAACGTGGTGCCGTTGGAGAATTTGACACCCTTGCGCAGATAAAACCGCCAGCTGCCGTCCGGGGTCTGCTCCCATTTTTCGGCGAGGCGCGGC